>Ga0209309_10000066_pt1 | contig 142626 bp, 128 predicted proteins | sample COGITO_mtgs_1204_2_FD_184807 | JGI IMG/M metagenome (GOLD analysis project Ga0209309, IMG submission 184807) | Pelagic marine microbial communities from North Sea - COGITO_mtgs_120412 (SPAdes) (version 2) | ecosystem: Environmental > Aquatic > Marine > Epipelagic ... | reverse complement strand
AAAAAATTGTAAAAAAAAAAAAAATAACGGTCCTTATAAGTATAAAAATTAAAGTCATTTAATTTATAATAAAAAATCCATCATGAAATGGAAAATAATTAAAGAACATAAAAGAAAATATGCTGACACATCTTATTACCTAAAAGCTGAAAGAGAAATAATAGATGGAACTCTCGTTTTAGAGGTTAGCTGGATTGAAAATTTCATGTATGATTTATCAATTAATTTATACACAAAAAACAAAGGTCTAAAGTCTATTCTCAACAACGTCTCAGAGCGTTATATTTATGGCCATTTAGTTTTTCCTAGTGATCGAATTGAAAAATATGGACATCAAATAATGAGAATTTTAGATAATCACCCTATTAAAAAACTTGAAAGATTAAAAAAACTTCAAGGAGATAGTGTGCTGAATTGGAACTTATCTAATAAGCTTGATATTGAAATTAAAACATCTTTGCCTAAAAAAACAAATTAGAAAACAATGGTAAACCAACCTACAAACACCCTTCAATCTTACCAACCAACTCATCAAACTTATAAGGTTTAAATATTACATCTGTAAAACCTAGTTTTAAATAATTTTCTCTGTGTTCTTGAGTGGCATTTCCTGTTAACGCTAAAAAAGGGATTTGAGTATTCTTCTTAAAAGCAGCTTTTTGCTGAATTAACATATCACCAGTAATTTCTGGCATATTAATATCTAAAAGAGCGACATCAAAATCTTGTGTATTCAATATCTCTAAAGCCTCTAAACCATTTTTTACAACGGTTATTATAACTTCTTCTTTATTTAAAATATGTGCTGTAATTTTCTGATTCAACAAATCATCATCTGCCAATAAAATTCGTTTTCCTTTTAAACTTTGTAAGGTTGATTTTTCGTTTTCTATAAATGGTTTTTGGGCAGTTTTTAAGGCTTTTTTAAACGGAATTTCCACAGAAAAAGTAGAACCAACATTCAATTCGCTTGCTACAGTAATGGAACCATTCATAGCACTTACCAAACGTTTAACAATGGACAAACCCAACCCTGCACCACCAAAAACTCGATTATCATCCAACTCAGTTTGCCTATATTCTTCGAAAATCTTTACAGTTTGCTCCTCAGTCATTCCTCTGCCTGTATCTGTAATTTTGAATCTAACTTCAGCAGTTTTTTTGTTTTCTGATATAATTTCGGTCTGTATAGAAACCTTGCCTTTTTTGGTGAATTTAAGTGCATTGTTCATCAAATTCGCTAAAATCTGATTCACTCTAACTCCATCACCTATTAACATTGCTGGAATATGATCTGAAGTAGAAATTTCTAAAGCAACAAACTCATTTCTATGTTGATTTTTAAAGTTGACAAAATTGCTTTTTACAATTTGGTTTACATTTATTTCCTCTAGAGCCAATTCTAATTTACCAGCTTCAATTCTAGATAAATCTAAAATATCATCTACAATCACTTTTAAATTTTTACCTGAAAAAGCTAAATAACCAACATATTCTTTTACTTTATCACTTAAATTTTCTTCAGCAATCATTTTTGTATACCCTAAAATTGTGTTTAAAGGATTCCGAACTTCATGACTCATAATTGCCAAAAAACGAGATTTTTCTTCGTTCGCTTTGTCAGATGCTTTTCTTAAAATAGCCAACTCTTTATTTTTTTCTGAAACCTCTCTTTTCATAAAAAACAAATCATTTCTATTTTGATTTAGCTCTTTCACAATTTTATAAACACTGGTTCTATTATGAATTAAGATTGTTAATTCATCATCACCTTTAAATAATTCTAAATCTACATTAAATTCATTTTCTTTAAAAGCAATCATCATTCCCTCCATTAAAAAAGATTCTTTTTCTGGAAGTAATTCTAAAGTACCAAATAAAAATGGGCAGGTTTCAAAAATTGAAGTTTCAAGAACAAACTCTTCAATAGCAAATTTACCAGCAACTATTTTTTTTATAATTCCTTCTTGGTTTGTAATTACTTCTAAAAAAACATTTTCAATTTTAGCTGGCGTCAAAAGTTTTATTTTAAAGATTGTTTGGCAAGAATAGCAAAAGCGTCTTCGACATTTTGATTTTCTTTTGCACTTGTAATTAAATCTACAGGAATTTTAATTATTTGTTTTACTTGTTCTATTTCGTTTGGTGTTAACAAATCTTTCTTATTACCAACCACTAAAACATCTTTTAAACCAGATAATTGTTTAACTGTTTCCAATTGATTTTTTAAATTCAAATACGTTTCTTCTCTATTCAAATCAAAAACATACATAGCTGCACTTGCTCCTAAAAAGTATGCTTTTGGCACTTTTTCATCATCTTTTGTACCAGCAACATCCCAAATTAAAAGTTTGATTTGCTCATCGTTTAAATTCACGATTTTTGTACTTACTCGAACTCCAATTGTACTAATATAATCTTCAGAAAACTCATTTAAAACAAATTGCCTAATTAAGGATGTTTTACCAACACCAAAATTACCAACAAGAAGTACTTTTTTTGCAATCATTATATATCGAGTTTTATGCTGGTACTTTAATTAAAATTTCTTCGATTAAGGAATTTAGTCTTATTTCGTCTGCTAAATACGATCTATCTCGTAAAATTTTCTCTGCTAGTGAGTTTAAATTATCTGCTAACTCTTCTTTAAATTCGGAAGTAATAACGCCAGAAGTTGCAGTTGCAATGTAGATCGATTTAAAATTATACATCGATAATTGAAATGTTTCAAATTTTATATCTTCTAAATCTTGACCTTGTTTAGAAAAAGCGTCTTCTGCAAAAGATTTAATTGCGGTTAACATTCCAGAAATCATATCTTTATCTGCAATATTACCTCTGGAATAACTACCAATTAACAAACCTGAGTTTTCTTCAATCACAAAAACTTCTTCTATGGTTGATGCAAAAACAGTCTGCAAAACATCTTCTGCATCTGTTTTTTTTCCTTTAAATAATCTTTTTACAATATGTGTTAAAGAGAATTTATCGTTAATGGTTTTATTAATGGTATCTGAAAGTTTTGTAATTTCTGCGACAATAAATTTCTGAATCAATTTACCCATAATTGGGTAAAGAGCTTCTACGACTTCGTCTTGAGACTCTCTAATCTGAACTTTTATTGATTGGGTAACTTGATCGCCAAAATAAAGAGGAAAATTATTTTTTAAATCATCAATTTTATCATCTAAAACAGGTTTAACTTCATTTTTAAAATCCTCTTTCTTTAAAAACTCATTTCTTAAAGATTCAAATTCTTTCCTGTCTTCTGTTAATAAAAGTTCTTTTAGTAGTTCAAATCGATTTTCTTTTTTATGATCTACAGGTTGGTTTTCCATTTATTCTTGCAACATCTGTGCAATTTTCTCTAAAGCTTTTCCTAATTTTCTTCTATCGGCTTTTTCATCTTCTAAATCCGCTAGTTTTTTATCTAAATCATCTGCCATATCCTGAAACTTATGATCTACCAAACTTTCTAAATCTGCTAATTTATTTTCGATATTGGCAACTGCATCAGATAAAGACTTGGCATTTTTATCTTGTAGTATATTTATTTTGTCGTAAACATCTGCAATTTCAGAATCATATTTTTGAATATTTTCTCCAAATATAAGGTCTCTTACTGCTGCAATTCTAGAATCAACTTGCTGGTTAGAAGCTGGTTCATTAGTTTCTTCGGGATTTTTTTTCATATCTTTTTTGTTAGATTGGTAGTACTATATATTATTTTCAGCTTTCAGTAAATAGCTGTAAATAATAGCTTTGTAGACAAATATACACTAAATATCAAATTATAAAAACCTATAAAGTAATTTTTAAACCATCAAAAGCCAAAAAAACATTTTCAGGTAATGTTTTAGAAACTTCCTCATGGAAACCTAATTTATGGCTAATATGTGTAAAATATACTCTTTTAGGTTGCAATTCTTCTACAAAATTTAAGGCTTCTTGCAAATTAAAATGGGTTGGATGTTCTTCAATTCTCAATGCATTTACAACCAAAACATCTAAGTTTTTCAACTTTTCTATTTGCGACTTCTTAATACTTTTTACATCTGTTAAATAGGCAAAATCTTGAAACCTATAGCCTGTAACTGGTAAATTTCCATGCATCACTTCTATAGGAGTTACCTCTAAATTATCCACAGAAAAAGTGGTTTTATCTACAATATTTGCGCAAACACTTGGTGCTCCTGGATACCTATTTTCTGTTGAAAAAATATACTGAAAACGTTGCTCTAAACTATGTAAAGTTCTCTGATTTAAATAAATAGGCATCTCTCCTATTTTATAACAATAAGGTCTTAAATCATCTATACCTGCTGTATGATCTGAATGTTCGTGTGTAAAAAAAACACCATTTATAAGTTGTACATTTTCACGTAACATTTGTTGTCTAAAGTCTGGACCACAATCTATGGTATACATTACATCATCCCAAGAAATTAAAACAGAAGATCGCAAACGTTTGTCTTTTAAATCTTCTGATAAACAAACAGGATCATTACTGGCAATCATAGGAATGCCTTGTGAAGTTCCTGTGCCTAAAAAAGTAATTGTTAACAGTTTTTTATCAGTATTCATTACAACAAAAATAAGATAAAAATTGACTGGTAGCGTTCTTATTTAGTACATTTGTTTACGAAAACAAAAAACCATACATGGCAATTTCTTTAAGAGGAGATCAAGAAATTAGTAGTGTACCAACTACTAAAAGTAAAGCATTAAGAATAAATTTAAATACAGATATTTACGGAACTTTTGCAGAAATTGGAGCAGGTCAAGAAACAGCTCGTAATTTTTTTAGATCTGGAGCTGCATCTGGTACAATTGCAAAGGCAATGAGTGCTTATGATAAAGATTTTTCTGACGCTATTTATGGAATGGAAGAGGACAAACGTTATGTTACTCAGCCTCGTTTACAAACCATGTTACGTCATGAAATTGATTTAATTGAAGACAGGTTAAGTAGACAAAAACATCCTGATAAATTATTTTTTAGTTACGCAAATACAGTAACTACCATAGATTTTGCAAGAAAGTTTAAAGGTCATGGTTGGGTTGGAATCCGTTTTCAGTTAGATCCTTTAGAAGGGTATAATGAAATTATTTTACACTTACGTTTTAAAGAAACAGATGCTCGTTTACAACAAGAAACCTTGGGTATTTTAGGGGTAAACTTGATTTATGGTGCTTTTTATTTAAATGATAATCCTAAAGATTTGGTAAAATCTTTTTATGATAATTTAGGAAATCATCAGTTAGAAATTGATATGATTAATTTCTCTGGCCCACGTTTTATGTATGTTGATAACAGATTAATGAGTTTACAACTTCTTAAAAATGGCATGACAAACGCAGTTATGTTTGGTCCAGATGGAAACAACTTATTGCCTGCACAAGTTTTATATAAAAAGAACATTTTAGCTTTACGTGGTAGTTTTAGACCTGTTACAAAAGTGAATATGGATATGTTTGAACAATCCAAAAAAATGTTTTTAAATGAAGCAAAAGTTAAAGAAGATAAAACGCAAGTTATTTTTGAAATTACATTAAGTAATTTATCTGCAGAAGGTAAAATTAACGAAAGAGATTTTTTAGATAGAGCAGAATTACTTTGTTCATTAGGACAAAATGTAATGATTACCAGCTTTCAGCAATATTTTAAATTGGTAGAATATTTTAGTGAATTTACCAAAGAAAGAATGGCTTTAGCCATGGGCGTTTACAACTTAATTCAAATTTTTGATGAAAAATACTACAGAGATTTAAGTGGTGGTATTTTAGAAGCATTTGGTAAATTATTCCATAGAGATTTAAAAGTATATATGTATCCTTATCATGATCAAGAATCTGATGAATATATAAATAGCACCAACTTAAAAGTACACCCAAGAACTAAAGAATTGTATAAATTCTTTAAAAATAATGGTAGACTTGTAGACATAAAAGATTTTGATAAAGGAAGTTTAGATATTTTTTCTAGAACCGTATTAAAAATGATTATGAATGGCGAAAAAGGTTGGGAAGAAATGTTGCCAGAAGGAATTGCTGAAACCATTAAACAAAAACGTTTATTTGGCTACTCTAGAACTAGAGGTAAAAATTAATTTTTTAATTAAACCTTTTCCTTACCTTTCTGTCTAATAAAAAAATGTTTTTTGATAGACGAAATTACATTAGTACAACAACTACAAAACAGTAAAACCAGAGACAAAGCTTTTGGGGTTTTAATGACGCAATATAAACAGCGTTTATATTGGCATATTCGTAAAATTGTACTTGTACATGATGATGCAGATGATGTTTTGCAAAATACTTTCGTGAAAATTTTCAGGAATATCGAAAAATTTAACGGAGAAAGTAAATTGTATTCTTGGATGTATAGAATCGCCACAAACGAATCTATTACCTTTATTAATAAAAGAGCCAAAGAAAGAAATGTAGATATTGCTGATTATCATGAACAATTAGCAAGTACTTTAGAAAGTGATGTGCATTTTTCTGGTGATGAAATTCAACTTATTTTACAAAAAGCAATTGCTACTTTACCAGAAAAACAACAGCTTGTTTTTAACATGAAATATTTTGAGGAATTAAAATATGACCAAATATCAGAGATTTTAGAAACCTCTGTTGGTGCACTAAAAGCCTCTTATTTTCACGCAGTTAAGAAAATTGAAAAATACATAAAAACAAAAACAGATTAAACCTTTTTACATTTTAAAGGTCTAAACAATAATGGAAAACGAATTAAAAAATAGCGTTCAATACATCAACAATAAAGTTGGCAAAAAAACTGGTTTTTCTGCTCCAACTAATTATTTTGATAATTTGCAAGATAGCATTCAAGCAAAAATAGCTGAAGAAAGTTTCAGTAAAAAAAGTGCGTTTAAAGTTCCCGAGAATTATTTTGATGATTTAGAAAACAATATTTTACGAAGAATTTCATCCGAAGAAAAAGAAACAAAAGTTATTTCTTTTAAAGAACGTGTTTTTAAATTGATACCAATTGCAGCAGCAGCGTCTATTATTCTATTTATTGGTTTAAACTCTTTTGTTTTTAATACTAGTGATGAACTTACGTTAGATTCACTTTCTAATAATGATATTGAATATTGGTTAGATACTAATACATTTCATTCTACTGATATTACCACAATTTATGAAGATGAAATATTAGAAGAGAATGAGTTTTTATTTAACGAACTTAAAGATGAAAGTATTGAAGATTACATAAACTCAATAGACGATCCATCCTTATTAAATGAATTGAATTAAAAATATAGATCATGAAAAAAATAATCATTTTTATAAGTATTTGCCTTCTTTGCGCAATTTCTGCAACAGCGCAAACAAATGACGAAAGCAGAGATAAAATAAAGGCTTTAAAAATTTCTTACATCACAGAACAGTTAAGTTTAACGACTGAAGAAGCTCAAAAATTTTGGCCTATTTATAATTTGTATGATAAAGAACAATATAATCTACGAATTAATTACAAATCTTCGTTAAGACAATCAATTAAAAGTATTGAAGAAATTGACAATTTAAACGAAGCTGATGCTAAAAAATTAATTGCTTTAAAATTACTTACAGACAAGAAATTATATGAATCTCAAAAAAATTTCATAAACAAAATGGAAGGAGTTTTATCAGCTAAAAAGATCATAAAATTACAAATTTCAGAAATGGAATTTGCTAGAAAATTAATGAAAAAATATCGAAAGAAACGACCAGATTCTAAAGATTAAAGTCATAAAAAAAGGAGCTAAAATAGCTCCTTTTTTTTATATAAATCTTATTTATTTATCAAATTTAAACAGACAAATAATTCTGGTTTGTTTGCTGTAAATTGTTTTAGCCAAATTATTAATTCTTGAATTTCAAAAGGCAATAATCTTTGTAAAGATTTCTCTAATTCTCTACAAAACAATTCTGAATTAAAACTTACTTTTTTCAAAATTATCTTGGTGTACTCAAACATTGCTCTAGCCATTTTTTTAAAAAATTTAATGTTACTAACTAAACGTAATTTCCTGTATTTTATTACTTTACCAAATATAATAAAAAAACCAACATTAAAATTAATGTTGGTCTTAAATTTTTGTTTATAAATTGTTAAATTTATAAAGTATTTACTTTTTCAACCAAAGCTTTTGCTTTTGTTTCTAACTCTTGATTAATTGCTTTGTAGTGAGCCTTTTTGTTTTCAACGTTTTTTGCGTTTACTTTTGCAATTAAACCATCGAAAGTCTCAATAGCTTCATCCACAATTTGGTCTCCTTTTTTTTGTTCATTTTTTAATGATGATACATCTAAAGTATATTCAATAACATCACCTAAAACGTAATTAATATCTTTTTTTAAATTCTTAATATTTGCCATAATTTCTTATTCTTTAATTGCTGCAAAGTTAGGTTATTTATTTAAAAGAGCGCTATAACATCTTTGATATTTGAAACTGTTTTATAAGTTACTCTTGCAGACTGTTGTTCAGAAACTTCTTCATGCACCCAAGTTGTATGAAAAGGAACATGAATTGCAGCTGCTCCTATTTTTATCAATGGTAAAACATCTGACTTTAAAGAGTTGCCAATCATTAAAAATTGTGATGGCTTAATGTCTAAATGTTCTATTAATTTAATGTAATCTTTCTCTTTTTTATCACTCATCACCTCTATATGATGAAAATATTTGAGTAAGTTCGATTTTTCTAATTTACGTTCTTGATCTAACAAATCTCCTTTTGTGGCTACAATTAATTTGTATTTACCTTGTAAATTTTTTAAAACATCTTCAATTCCAACCAATAATTCTATCGGTTTTTCAAGCATATTTTTACCAATATTTAAAATAGCTTCTATTGTTTTTTGTTGAATTTGATTATTGGAAATTTCCAATGCGCATTCAATCATCGACAATATAAAACCTTTTACTCCATAACCATATTGACTTAAATTTCTGATTTCGGTTTTAAAAAGTTCTTGATCAATTTTATTTTTGGTTTCGTATTTTGAAAGTAGTTCTGCAAATTCTTCTTCAGCTTCTCTAAAATAAGTTTCGTTTACCCATAAAGTATCATCAGCATCAAATGCAATAACTTTTATATTTTTATACATTTTTTAAATATTCAATCGCTTTCTGTAAATCTTCTGGAGTATCAATACCAACAGCTTCTACATCTGTTTCTACCATTTTTATTTTCTTACCAATTTCTTGGTAACGAATTGCTTCAATTTTTTCGGCAGCTTCTAAAGGTGTTATCGGCGTTTTATAAAAATCTAACAATGCTTGTTTTCTAAAGGCATAAACTCCTTTATGTTTATAATATTTTACAGCAATCTCTTTGTCTCTATGATATGGAATTACGCTTCTAGAAAAGTAAATTGCTAAATTATTTACATCTGTAATTACCTTTACATTATTAGGATTCTCTATATCTTCTTTGTTCGTAATTTGAACTTTTAAAGAAGCTAAATCAATTTCTTTTTTTTCATCAGCTTTAAAAACAGCCACTAATTTTGTTAAAGAAACAGTATCTATAAAAGGCTCATCTCCTTGAACATTAATTACAATATCAGCATCTATATTTTGTACGGCTTCTGCAATTCTATCAGAACCACATTCGTGTTCTTTTATGCTCATTATTACATTGCCATTCGCTTTTTGAATGGTTTCGAAAATAATATCAGAATCTGTAACCACATAAACATCATCAAATAAATTGGTTTTTAACGTTGCTTCGTAGGTTCTTACAATTACTGGTTTTCCCCCCAAATCTTTCATCAACTTACCTGGAAAACGAGAAGCACTATATCTTGCAGGAATCATTGCAATTACTTTCATAATTTTTTAATATTTATGCATCAAAGATAATATTTAAATGGATAGCGTTAATTCAAATTTAACAGTCTCTATATTTTTACAGCGAACTAAAAAAACAAAAATTATGAGAAGTATATTATGGTTAGTCGCAGTTATTTGTATCGTTGTTTGGTTGTTAGGCTTTTTAGGAGTGATAGCAGGAATGGCAACAGGAAATTTAATCCATATTTTATTAGTGATCGCAATTATTAGTATTTTATATAATTTAATTACTGGTAGAAAACCCCTGTAAAAAAATACAAGAAAATATTTTATAAAAAAGTTCAAGACATATCTTGAACTTTTTTTTTGATATTAAATTAACATTCTAGTAACAAAACAAAAAAAATAGACGACTGAAACTTTTAAACAATAATTTAAATTTAAGCACAAAATAAATGGTTTTTTTTTGATTTAATGCAATAAAATGAAATTGAAAGGCAACGTGATAAAGTAAAAAAATCAGAACAAAGAGTTACTTTTTTTAGAAAGAGAACTTGCTCAAACTAAATCGGTTTTAAATAAAACTTTGGTTGCTTTAGAAAAGCATTTAGGGAAAGATATAGATGGTAATCATAAAAAAGAGTAACTATTTTTATTAAAATACATGTATTTAAACTTTATTAAAATTAAATTTTGAAACAAGCCAAAACTCTAAAAGTTTTACTATTTTTATTGCCTGATTCCTCAATTTGATAACTATATTTTTTTTGGCACGAAAAATGCAATTTATTCATGAATAATTACATTTTATTTGTCCTTTTATATTTTTAAGAAATCCTATTAACAATTGAGAAAACCCATTCTTTTCGCATTCTTTTTATGTATAGTTACCAACATTTTTAGTAATGACAGAACATTATATGTAGATAATTTTAGCAACATTATTGGTAGTCCAAATAAGGAAGACAAATTACTGCTTTTTGCAATGAGAAACGATTTTAAAACTTTAATTTTATATGATTTAAATAAAGTTGATAAAATTTGGTCTTTATCTGATCCAAGAAAAAATAATGTTTTAGCTGAATTTATTTTAAAAGCCAAAACTGAGTTTAACATTAAATATATTGGTGCTTCTGGTGAATGTGCTTCTTTTTTCACCAATACCATACATCTTTATAACAACTCTAGAAACAAACCTGATGAAAAGTTTGATATTTATAATTTAGAATATGAATATTGGTCTAAAAAAGCATCTGGAGAAAATGGTTATTATTGTGAAAATTACTTAAAAGCCAATTCATCACCTTGTAATAGAGAAGGCTCTTTTAATTTCTTTATTGAAAATTTAAAAGAACTAAAAAAACTAATAAAAAATAATACTCATTCTATAAAAATTGATGCATATGTTAGTTACTATTCTCAAAAAGAAATTGAATTGATTGCTAAGTATTCAGATAGATTAATTGTACAGGCTTTTGGCAGAAACCCAGAAACAAGTTTTAAATACGCTAAGAAAAATTTAGAGCATATTTTAAACAACAACAGTACTATAAAAACATCCATTGTATTTTCTACAAGAATGGATAAAATGGGTTATTTTTTTAAATTTAATGATTTAGAAAAAAGTGAAAGCTTATTTTTTGATGAAATGAATGAACATAGCATAAACTTCAAGAAAAATTTAAATTTAGATGGCTTTAGTTATCACACTTTTAGTTTTTTAGAGAAATCTGTTAGTTACTACTCTTACAGAAAAAATTAAACTGTTTTTTATTCCTGATAAATAATTTTCAACTAAAAATTACTATTCTCCTGCGTAACTTACAAAGTTTCTAGGAGTTTCGTAAAGTGTAATTTTTAAATCTAAATGAGTTGGGATATGAGGTCTTAATTTATCATAAATAACAACAGCTATATTTTCTGCTGTAGGATTTAAATTTTTGAACTCTTCAACTTCAACATTTAAATTTTTATGATCAAAACTGTTTTCTATTTCAACTTTAATTAAAGAACTTAAAATTCCTAAGTCATATACATACCCTGTTTCTTTGTCAATTTCTCCTGTTAAAGAAACAATCAATTCGTAATTATGTCCATGAAAATTAGGGTTGCTACATTTGCTAAAAACTTCAAAGTTTTTTTCTTCAGACCAATCTTTTCTATACAACCTATGAGCTGCATTAAAATGTGCTTTTCTATGAACTGTAACTTTAGGCATTTGTTAGTTTATCAAAAGATTTATCAAAAATTATTTTAAACCATTCAGTATAAATCTCAGGATTATTTTCAATATCCTTTTTCACATCTTTCAAAGGCATCCATTTATAAGATTCTACTTCCTCCTTATTAATATTTGGTTTGTCTTCAAAAGAGCCAATTAACACAAAATCTAATTCGTGTTCAGTTAAACCATTATCAAAAGGAGCTTTATAAATAAAAGAAAAAACCTCTTTTAAATCTGTTGTAAAACCCATTTCTTCTTGCAAACGTCTTCTACCTGCTTCTACATTACTCTCTCCTTCTCTTTGATGAGAACAACAGGTATTTGTCCATAATAAAGGCGAATGATATTTAGATGCTGCTCTTTGTTGCAACATTAATTCTCCTTTATTATTAAAAACAAAAACTGAAAATGCTCTGTGTAAAACAGCTTTTTCATGTGCTTCCATTTTAGGCATTAAACCTATTTGGTTATTTTTTTCATCAACTAAAACAACTAATTCCTCCATGATTGCAAATATAAAGGAATCAAACAGCAATAAAAACTTAAAGTTATTATAAAGTCATTAGATTTATCTATTCTTTTATGTTGATGATTTATCTTTGAGTTTCATAAAAAATATTTAAAAGTGAAGTTTTTATTTCGATTGTCTTTTGTTGTTCTGTGTGTGTTTTTTTATCAATGTGATGCTCCAAAGAAAAAAGAGGTTTTAAAAAAGGAAGTTCTAAAGAGTGAAAAAATCATTGAAAAAGATACCATAACAATTGACGAAGAAAAAAAATGGAATACCATAAACAGTTCAAATACCGAAGATTTTTTATTAGCTTATGGTAAAGAAAATCCAGAAACCAAGGTTATTATCAAAACTAAATTTGGCAACATAAAAATTCGGTTGTTTGAAGATGTTCCTGCTCACAGAGCCAGCTTTATTTATCTTACAAAAAATGAATATTTTAATACAACTGTTATTTATAGAGTTGCCAAAAACTTTGTAATTCAAGGAGGTAATTCCGATAATTATTTAACAGTAGAACAAAGAACAAAACACGGAAATTACTTAATAAAACCTGAATTTAAAAAACATAGAATTCATAAATATGGTTCTTTAGCAGCTGCAAGAGAATGGGATAATAATCCAAATAAATTATCGAATCCTTTTGAATTTTATGTGGTTCAGAATAAAAAAGGAGCTCCTCATTTAGATAATCAACATACGGTTTTTGGAGAAGTTTTTGAAGGTTTTAATACCATGACTAAAATATCTAAAGTGCAAGTTGGCGAAGATGATTGGCCTATGGATGAAATTCCAATCACTGTTGAAATTTTGGACTAAATAGCCACTTTGTGTTTCAGTTATTTATCCCAATAAAAATGTTTGGCTTGGTTGATGTTTATTTTTAATTCGCGAATTTGTAGCATCTATCAAAAGATCAATTATAATCTTTATGAGCATCAAAAAACAGCAAAAAACAGCTCTTATTTTCAAACGGAATTCAGCGCAAAAATTATAGAATAAAACCTATCTTTGCACCTCAAATTTTGTAGATGAGTTTTTTAAAAGAAATAGCACGTAGAAGAACATTTGGAATCATTTCGCATCCAGATGCAGGTAAAACTACACTTACTGAAAAATTATTATTATTTGGTGGCGCCATTCAAGAAGCAGGTGCTGTAAAAAATAATAAAATTAAAAAAGGCGCAACTTCCGATTTTATGGAAATTGAACGTCAAAGAGGGATTTCTGTAGCAACTTCTGTGTTAGCTTTTATTTATAAAGATAAAAAAATAAACATTTTAGATACACCTGGTCACAAGGATTTTGCAGAAGATACTTTTAGAACTTTAACTGCTGTAGATAGTGTTATTGTTGTAATTGATGTTGCAAAAGGTGTAGAACCACAAACCGAAAAATTAGTTGAAGTTTGTAGAATGAGAAGCATACCAATGTTGGTTTTTATCAATAAATTGGATAGAGAAGGTAAAGATGCTTTTGATTTGTTAGATGAAGTTGAGCAAAAATTAGGTTTGCGAGTTACCCCTATGAGTTTCCCAATTGGAATGGGATATGATTTTAAAGGAATTTATAATATTTGGGAAAAGAAATTAAATCTTTTTTCTGGCGATAACAAAACCACAATTTCAGAAGGTGTTCAGTTTGATGATTTATCAAATCCTGAACTAGATAAAGCTGTTGGTAAAAAAGCGGCTGATACTTTACGTGAAGAAATCGAATTAATTAGTGAGGTTTACCCTGAATTTAATAGAGACGAATATTTAAAAGGAGAGTTACAACCTGTATTTTTTGGATCTGCTTTAAATAATTTTGGAGTTAAAGAATTGTTGGAAGCTTTTATCGAGATTGCTCCTTCTCCTCAACCTAAAAAAGCTGAGGAACGTTTAGTAGATTCTAAAGAGGAAAAAATGACAGGTTTTGTGTTTAAAATCCATGCAAATATGGATCCTAAACACAGAGATAGATTGGCTTTTATAAAAATAGTTTCTGGAACTTTTAAAAGAAATTCGCCATATTTACATGTTCGAAATGGTAAAAAAGTAAAATTTTCAAGTCCGAATGCATTTTTTGCTGAAAAGAAAGAAATCGTAGACGAGTCATTTCCTGGAGATATTGTTGGGATTCATGATACTGGAAATTTTAAAATCGGAGACACTTTAACAGAAGGTGAAGATTTGAATTTTAGAGGAATTCCAAGTTTTTCTCCAGAACATTTTAGATATGTAAACAATGCAGATCCAATGAAATCTAAACAATTATACAAAGGTTTAGATCAGTTGATGGATGAAGGTGTTGCTCAATTATTTATTCTAGAAATGAATGGAAGAAGAGTAATTGGTACTGTTGGTGCTTTACAATTCGAGGTTATTCAATACAGACTAGAACACGAATATGGTGCAAAATGTACCTATGAAAATTTAAGTGTTCACAAAGCTTGTTGGGTAGAACCTGAAGATAAAAAGAACGATGAATTTAAAGAATTTAAGCGTGTAAAACAACGTTATTTAGCAAAAGACAAACAAGGTCAATTGGTTTTTTTAGCAGATTCTGCTTTTACAATTCAAATGACGCAGAGTAAATATCCGTCTGTAAAATTGCATTTTACAAGTGAATTTAAAAAATAAAATGATGAAGAAGATTCTATTTTTATTACTTGTTATTTTAAGTTTTAATAGCTTTTCTCAAAATTATAGTTTAGATAATTTAGAAGGGAAAGAATTAAAAAACAGTATTCGTTTAAATTACATTTTAATTGATCAACCAGATAGAACCTATAATTATGGTGATGGAAGTACCTATAAATTAGACCCAACCATGGGTTTATTTGGTTTGAATTATAATATTCCTTTAAATGATTGGTTGTATACAGGTGCTGGTTTTCATGGAGCTGTTTATGGAGATCAAGGAGGTTTATTTACTTTAGGTATTAATTTAGGAGTCAACAAACAACTTTATAAAAATTTATATTTTGATGCCAATATCCATTTTGGTGGTGGAGGTGGTTTTAGAAGTTTGGTAAATGGTGGTGGAATTTTGTATCCAAATGCTGGTTTACAATATAAAACAGATGAGTTTGCTTTTGGTATTCAATATGGGTATGTAAATTTCTTTACAGGTGTACAAAAAGGTGATAATATTTCTTTCTTTGTAGAAATACCAACGACAATTAGAGCTGCTTCTTACAGAGATGCTCAAGAAAAATTCGAAGTAAATAATAATTCCGAACTTGAATATTGGCAAAAACCTGCTGTAAAAAGTGTACAACAAATAACTTTTGATTTTCTTTTTCCTATTGGTGATACTAGAAATGATGGAATTGGAAACTTTAACAACACAACTCCTATTTCACAAACATTAAGTTTAATCGGTTTTGAATATCAACGTTATTTAACAAAAAATACTTTTGCTTATGCTCATTTAGATGCTATGTATGGTGGTTTAAGAGCTGGTTTTATGGATGTTTTTGTTGGTATAGGTAAAAACTTTGTAGAAACAGAATATGTGAATTTATTTGCCAAAGCTGGTATTGGAGCTGCAGGAGGTAGAGTTTTTCCTGAAGGTGGTTTAACAATGTACCCAAGTATAGGTGCAGATGTAAAAGTTACAGAAAAAGTTGGCGTAAGTATTCATGGTGGTTACCATAGATCTGTTGGTGGCACTTTTGAAGCATACACAGCTGGTTTTAGTTTGAAATATTATGGTTTAAGTGGAGGAACAAAAGATCCTTATTCACCAGAAAAAATCAAACAAATAAAAACACAAGGTGTTCAAATTGGTTTTCAGAATCAAACGTATTTTGATGTTGCCATTCTTGACAAACCTGATAATGATTTACAACTATTAGCTGTAAAAATTAATTACGATATTAACAAACGTTTTTATGTAGCTGGTGAAGCTTCATTTGCTTATTTAGGTGGTGCAGGTGGTTATGCTCATGGAATTTTTGGATTAGGAATAAAATCAAATAAATTTTTAAATGACAATTTTTCATTATTTGCAGAAGCTGCAGGTGGTGTTGCAGGTGGTGGAGGTGTAGATTCTGGAGAAGGAATTTTAGTAAGACCAACTATCGGAATTAATTATCATGTAACAGATGATTTAACTTTTCATGCTTCTGGAGGACAAATGTGGTCTCCTTATGGAAACGTAAATTCATCAAACATAAATATTGGATTGTCTTATGGATTATCCATCTTAAATGCAAAAAAATAATTTTAATCTAAAATTATTTTAGTGTATTTCAACTATTAAATACAATTAAAAATCAAAATACCAGACTGAGCTAGTTGAAGTCTATTTTTTAAATATTAAATTAAAAATTATGAATAACGGAATTTATGCAAAATTCACTACCACAAAAGGTGATATTTTAGTACAATTAGAACACGAAAAAACACCTGGAACTGTTGGTAACTTTGTTGCTTTAGCAGAAGGTAATTTAGAAAACGTTGTAAAAGAACAAGGAACTCCTTATTATGATGGATTAAAATTTCATAGAGTAATTCCAGATTTTATGATTCAAGGTGGTTGTCCTCAAGGAACTGGAACAGGAAATCCTGGTTATAAATTTGATGATGAATTTCATCCAGATTTAAAACATGATGCTCCAGGAAAATTAGCAATGGCTAATTCTGGACCAGCAACTAATGGAAGTCAATTTTACATTACCCACGTTCCTACTCCTTGGTTAGATGGAAAACATACCGTTTTTGGGTCTGTTATTGAAGGACAAGATATTGTGGATGCTATTGCACAAGGAGATGAGTTAACATCTATCGAAATTATTAGAGTTGGTGTTGCTGCTGAAAAATTTAATGCGGTTGAAGCTTTTAGAACTTTTGAAGGTTCAAGAGAAAAACGTGATGAAGAAGAAAAAGCAAAACAAAAAGAATTGTTAGATTCTGTTGCTGCAGGTTATGATGAAACTGCAAGCGGTTTACGTTATAAAGTATTACAAAAAGGAGATGGAAAAAAAGCAACAAAAGGTGCTGGAGTTTCTGTACATTATAAAGGACAATTATTAGATGGAACTGTTTTTGATTCATCTTACAAAAGAAAACAACCAATCGATTTTAATGTTGGTGTTGGTCAAGTAATTTCTGGTTGGGATGAAGGAATTCAATTGTTACAAGTGGGTGATAAAGCTCGTTTTGTAATCCCATCTGATTTGGCTTATGGTTCTGCAGGAGCTGGAGGTGTAATTCCACCAGATGCAACACTTATTTTTGATGTTGAATTAATGGATGTAAAATAAATTACAAACATATTTTTTATAGAAAAGCTCTTCAATTTTTGATAATTGAAGAGTTTTTTTATGCAATCAAATTCACAAAATCCATACATTTAGGTATATTTGTACTAATGAAGGAAATTACAAGCATCCAGAATTCTTACATCAAAAATTTACTAAAAATTCAAGATAAATCTCGTGAACGCAAAAAACAAGGTTTATTTTTAGTTGAAGGTAAAAGAGAAATTTCTTTAGCAATTGCTGCTAATTATGAATTTGAAGACGTCTTATTTTTAGAAAGTTTTATATCCGAAGAAGAAATTCTACACCTTTTTAATAAAAATATCAATAGAACTATTATTTCTAAAGAAGTATATCAAAAATTAGCATACAGAGCATCTACAGAAGGCATTATTGGAGTTGTAAAAGCGAAAGATTTCTCCCTGAAAAACATTGTTTTCAAAAACGAAAATCCGCTAGTTTTAGTTGCAGAAGGTATTGAAAAACCTGGCAATATTGGTGCTTTGCTAAGAACTGCAGATGCTGCAAATATTGATGCCGTTTTTATTGCAGATCCTAAAAGCGATTTATACAACTCAAATATTATTCGCTCTAGTGTTGGTTGTGTTTTTACCAATCAAATTGCAATAGGTTCCTCAGAAGAAATTATTACTTTTTTACAAGAAAATAAGATTGATGTATATGCAACTACCTTGCAGAATTCTAACGAATATCATCAAGAAAATTACACAAAACCAACTGCAATTGTGGTTGGAACAGAAGCTACTGGTTTGTCTGAAATTTGGCGAGAAAAAGCAACTCAAAACATCAACATACCTATGCAAGGCAACATAGATTCTATGAACGTTTCTGTGGCTGCTGCTATTGTGATTTTTGAAGCAAAAAGACAAAGAAATTTTAAAAAATAATTGCCACAAATTCACGAATTAAAATTGGATTCTGTTTTTTAGTTTACTAAAAAAATAAACCAATATCGACGTTAAGTTCATCGATTTTTTGCAGGCTAAAAATCTGCTTTGTGAAAAACGAAGCATAACAAATGTATTTAGATCAAATTCGTGAATTCGTGGCTGATAAGTTTAAGAGACTACAATGAAAAATATTAATTCACTTAATTTTAACTAAATTTGAAATCAATAAAAAATTTACTTTTAGATAAAAAAATCATGAATTCGTAGCAGAAAATATAATTTATAGCACAAAAAAATGAAAATATTAGGAATAGATATTGGTGGAACAGGCATTAAAGCTGCAATTGTAGATACAAAAACTGGAGAACTATTATCTGAAAGACACAGAATTCCTACGCCAAAACCAGCAACACCAGAAGCTGTAGCAAAAGTGGTTAAAGAAATTGTAAAACATTTTGATTGGAAAAAAGCAGTGGGCTGTAGTTTTCCAACAACCATTGTTGATGGCAAATGTATTCATACTGGGAATTTAAGCGAAAAATGGTTAAATGTTAAGGTTGATAAACTTTTCAAAAAAGAATGTAAACTTCCTTTTTATGTAAGCAATGATGCAGATTTAGCTGGTTTAGCAGAAGTAAGTTTAGGAGCTGGTAAAAAAGAAAAAGGCGTTGTTATTGTGATTACTATAGGTACAGGAATTGGCTCAGGTTTATTTTTTAATGGTCAATTAATTCCGAATTTAGAGTTGGGAAAAATGCTACATTCAGATGGAAAAATAATTGAATATTATACTGCAGATTCTGTTAGAAAAAAAGAAGGTTTAACTTTAAAAAAATGGGCTTTAAGATTTGATGAATTATTGAATTACACAAAAATTGTTTTTTCACCAAGTTTAATTATTTTAGGTGGTGGTATTAGCAAAAGATTCGATGGTTTTAAAGAGTTTTTAAATGCAGATGTGAAAGTAAAAGTTGCTGAATTTAAAAATAATGCAGGTATTATTGGTGCTGCAATGTATGCTCATAAAAAAGAGAAGTAATTGAAATTTAATATCATTAGCAATTAAAAAAAAAGAAAAATTTATATCCGGTTTTATTTACGGGAAATGCGTCATAAAAGATATTATATAACCAATAGCAAGTTATTAAATATATGAACAAAAAATACAAATTGTTATTTTTTATATTTTTTATTATAAATATAACTAACGCACAAATTGAAAAAAATTCTTTTGAACTAAAAGGAGAAATTCTTGAAAAAATTAAAGATAAGTATATCTATCTGGAATATAACAATAAAAAAGATAGCTCTTTAATAGTCAACAATAAATTTGAATTTAAAGGAAAGTTAATTAATGAGCCAATTCAAGGCATATTCTCTTTTAAAAATAAAGAGACAGGAATACCTGGGTTTTATCTTGAAAACAAAAAAATTGAAGTCAAATTATCTCTTAAACTTTCTAAGAATAAAAACTTTTACAATCTCAATATTATTTCTGTTAAAGGAACTAAAACAATAGGTTTTCAAAAGACACTTGAAAAATTATACGGAAATAGAAACAACAAAAAAGTTAGGTTAAAAATCTTAAATAAATTAGACAGCCTAACAAAAAACAACCCAAATAACTTATATTTAGCCGATTACTTATTTAGATTAACAAAGCACAGTGAATTTGACAAAAATATATTAGAAGACATTTATAAATTTACAAACAAAGAAATTCAACCAGAATTTTATAAAAAACAAATCAAAAAAAATTTATTAATAATAAATAAAAAAGATTTTTTAGAATATGGTTTAAATATTCCTAATATTCAATTACCTGACGTGAATGGAAATATATATAACCCCTCAGAATTAAAAGGTAAGTGGGTTTTAATAGATTTTTGGGCTAGTTGGTGTTTTCCTTGCATAAGAGAGTTTCCTAATTTAAAAATAGTTTATAACAAATTTAAAACCAAAAATTTTGAAATTGTCGGCATTTCAATTGATGAAGATAGAGAACAATGGTTAAAATCAATAAAAAAGAATACTTTAAATTGGATTCATCTAAATGAGAATAAAAAACTTTCTGGAAAATTTATAAGTGAATTAAATGTAAGTCAAATTCCAACAAATTTCCTAATAAATCCAAATGGAGAAATTATTTTGAAAAATGTTAGTCCAAATGATTTATATAATTTTTTAAATAAAATTGAATAAAAAAAAGCTTACAACATCCCTATATAATATATAAAAAATTTAATATTTAAATATACTTCTCAAAAATGTTTTTTTTTAATAACATTATCTGAATCTAGAAATAATTACAATGTTATTATTAAAAACATAAGCTTTATAAAAATAAATAACCTAATGCAACCAAACACACTTTTCTATATTCTAATTTCAATCATCGTTATCAGTTTTATTATTGATAAAATTTTAGATACTTTAAACGCCAAACATTTTGATGATAAGATTCCAGCAAAATTAGCGGATGTTTATGATGAAACTGAATATAAAAAGTCTCAAGCCTATAAAAAGACGAATGAGAAATTTTCAAACATAACATCTACTTTTTCAGTTGTATTGACATTAGTTTTTTTCTTTGTTGATGGTTTTAAATATGTAGATGATTTTGCAAGAAGCTTTACAGACAATCCTATTTTAGTTGCGCTGATTTTCTTTGGCGTAATTATGTTAGGTTCAGATATTTTAACAACACCTTTTTCGTATTACAAAACTTTTGTGATTGAAGAGAAATTCGGTTTTAATAAATCTACAAAGAAATTATTTTGGCTCGATAAAATAAAAGGTTGGTTCATGAGCATTCTTTTAGGTGGAGGAATTTTAGCGTTAATCATTTGGTTTTATCAATTTGCAGGTAACAATTTTTGGATCTATGCTTGGGCTTTAGTCGCAGTTTTTTCTTTAATTATGAATATGTTTTATGCAAAATTAATTGTACCATTATTCAACAAGCAAACGCCTTTGGAAAATGGCGAATTAAAAACTGCTATCGAAAATTATGCTCAAAAAGTTGGTTTTACATTGAATAATATTTTTGTAATTGATGGTTCCAAACGTTCCACAAAGGCAAATGCCTATTTTTCTGGTTTTGGTTCTCAAAAAAGAATCACACTTTTTGATACCTTAATAAATGATTTAGAAACTGATGAAATTGTGGCAGTTTTAGCACACGAAGTTGGTCATTATAAAAGAAAACATATCATTTTTAATTTGGCTTCCTCTATCCTACTTACAGGATTCACACTTTATATTTTATCTCTTTTTATAAATTCAGCTTTATTATCAGAAGCTTTGGGAGTTTCCATTCCAAGTTTTCATATTGGCTTAATTGCGTTCGGAATTCTATATTCCCCAATTTCTGAAATTACAGGTTTATGTATGAATTATATGTCGAGAAAATTCGAATATCAAGCAGATAATTTTGCTAAAGAAACCTTTGAGGCAACTCCTTTAATTACATCACTTAAAAAGTTATCAAAAAATAGTTTGAGTAATTTAACACCTCATAAAGCGTACGTTTTTATGCATTATTCTCATCCAACTCTGTTGGAAAGAATTGAGAATTTAGAGAAGTAAAACAGACACGAATTACACTAATTGCACAAATTGTACAAATAATATATTTTCTTTAGCTTAATTCATCAAATCTGTGTCACATTATTTTTATTCAAATATGTAAAACACCTTCATTTAATCATATCTTTTTTATCAAAATTAATAAACGTTAATCCTTGTCTGTTAAAATAGGTTTTCCTAACTTCACTTTACATTTAACGAGAATTCAACAGCGCAGTTTATGGCATATACAGCAACCATAGAAGAAGAAAATAAAGAAATTGCAAGTCGATATAAAGATCTACTAAAAATCACCTATGAAGTCTTATCAAAAGAAGATAAAGAACTGATTAGAAAGGCTTTTGATATTGCTGTAGATGCACATTCTAAGCAACGTAGAAAAACGGGTGAGCCTTATATTTTTCATCCAATTGCAGTTGCAAAAATTGTGGCCATGGAAATTGGTTTGGGAGCAGTATCAATTGCTGCTGCTTTATTACATGATGTTGTAGAAGATACTGAATATACTGTTGAAGATATTGAACATTTATTTGGAGAAACTATTGCAAGGATTGTAAACGGACTCACAAAAATATCGCGTTTAAATAAAGAACAAAACGCGTCCATTCAAGCCGAAAATTTTAGAAAAATGCTCTTAACATTAAATGATGATGTTAGAGTTATTTTGATAAAAATTGCTGACAGATTGCATAATATGCAAACGATGGATGCAATGCCTGCTGATAAACAAGTAAAAATAGCTTCTGAAACTTTATATATTTATGCTCCTTTAGCACACAGACTTGGTTTATATAATATAAAAACGGAACTTGAAGATTTAGGTTTAAAGTATACAGAACCAGAAGTCTACAACAGCATTGTAGCCAAAGTAAAAGCTAGTAAAGAAGAGCAACAAAATTACTTAGAACGTTTTACAGAATCCATTAAAAATGGTTTAAGCAAAGAGAATTTTAATTATGAGATAAAAGGTAGGTTTAAGTCTATTTTTTCTATCAAAAGAAAAATGCTTAAACAGAATGTTACTTTTGATGAAGTTTTTGATAAATATGCAATTAGAATAATTTTTAGTCCAATTTCTGAAGATGAAAAACATGATGCTTGGAAAATATATTCGATTGTAACCGATAATTTTAGACCAAATCCTGCACGTTTACGAGATTGGATTTCGCAACCAAAGTCTACTGGTTATGAAGCATTGCATATTACAGTTGTTGGGCCAGATGCACAATGGGTTGAAGTGCAAATTAGGTCTGAACGAATGAACGAAATTGCAGAAAAAGGATATGCTGCACATTTTAAATACAAACAAGGTCAAGAAAATGAAAGTGGTTTAGAAGGCTGGTTAAACAAATTAAAAGAAACTTTAGAAAGTCAGAATATTAATGCAGTAGATTTTGTTGAAGATTTTAAATTGAATTTATATGCAAAAGAAATTTATGTTTTTACGCCAAAAGGTGAATTAAAGTCGCTGCCAAAAGATGCTTCTGCATTAGATTTTGCATTTTCTGTGCATACTGATGTTGGTTTAAAATGTAGAGGCGCAAAAGTAAATGGTAAACTAGTTCCTTTAAGTCACACCTTAAATAGTGGAGATCAAATTGAAGTAATTACAAGTTCTACCAACAAACCAAATTCAAGGTGGTTAGATTTTGTGATAACAGCAAGAGCAAAAACTAAAATTAGAGCCGCTTTAAAAGACGAAGAAAAGCAAATTGCTGAAGAAGGAAAAGCTATTTTAACAAGAAAATTACGTCATTTAAAAATTCCTTTTAACGAAAAATCGATTAACGAATTAGTTGTTTTTTTTAAGTTAAGAACAAGTTTCGATTTATTTTACAGATTTGGAAATGGTGCTATAGATAACACGCAGTTAAAAGCATTTGTTTCACAAAAAAATAGTAGTATTTTAAACTTCTTTAAAACAAAGTTAAGAAGAAGTCCATCTCCTAAAGAAAACCCAGAAAACACTGAAGAAGTTACCCATAAATATGATGCTTTAGTATTTGGTAAGGATGAAGAAAAATTAGATTATACGTTATCCAAATGTTGTAATCCTATTCCAGGTGATAAAGTTTTTGGATTTTTAACCATAAATGATGGGATAAAAGTTCACAAGAAAAATTGCCCAAATGCAATTTCTCTACAATCTAATTATGCTTATAGAGTTATGTTGGCTAAATGGATAGATTCTACTAAGCAAGACTTTAAAGTCATTCTACATATTAATGGTGTTGATAATAGTGGAATTGTAAATAACGTTACTCGAATTATATCTAGCAACATGGGTGTTTTTATTCACAGTATTAATATCTCTGGAGATGAAGGCGTTTTTGATGGTAAAATATCGTTAAGTGTAAAAAATAGTTCTCAGATACAAAAGCTCATAAAACGTATTCAAAAAGTAGAAGGAGTAAAAACTGTAGAACGTGTTAATAGAATGTAAATATCATTTTATAAAAAAGTAGAAGTTTATTAAGAAATTACAGTAAATTTGTGTTTCGTAAAAATTAAAATTATGAGTAATTCTCTTGAAAACCAAGAAGTAGTTAAAAAAGTTTTTACCTCTTATCTGCAAGAGCATAAACACAGAAAAACACCTGAACGTTATGCTATACTACAAGAAATTTATGATGCTGAAGAGCATTTTGATATAGAATCGCTCTATATTAAAATGAAAAACAAAAATTATAGAGTAAGTAGAGCAACTTTGTACAATACAATCGATTTATTATTAGACTGTAATTTGGTTCGTAAACATCAATTTGATGGGCAATCTATGGCTCGTTACGAAAAAAGTTACTTCGATAAAAATCATGATCATGTAATTTTTACAGATACTGGAGAAGTAAAAGAGTTTTGTGATCCAAGGATTCAAATCATCAAAAAAACTATTGAAGATATTTTTGAAATTGATATTCAAAATCATTCACTTTATTTTTACGGAACAACCAAGAAAAAAGAATAAACAATATTTAGTAGGCCGTTTATCAGTCTACAGAAAAATAAATAAACGATTATACAAATAAACAATTACACAAAACACAATGGCTGTAGATTTATTACTAGGATTACAATGGGGAGATGAAGGAAAAGGTAAAATTGTAGATGTTTTAACCAACAATTATGATATTATTGCACGCTTTCAAGGTGGACCAAATGCAGGACATACTTTAATTTTTGACGGATTTAAACATGTTTTACACACAATTCCTTCAGGTATTTTTCATAAAACAGCATTAAATGTTGTTGGAAATGGTGTGGTTATAGACCCTGTAATCTTTAAAAAAGAATTAGAAAATTTAGACAAGCATAATATCGATTATACGTCTAGATTATTAATTTCTAGAAAAGCACATTTAATTTTACCTACTCATAGATTATTAGATGCAGCTTCTGAAACATCAAAAGGAAAAGCAAAAATTGGTTCTACATTAAAAGGAATTGGCCCAACTTATATGGACAAAACTGGTAGAAATGGAATGCGAGTTGGTGATTTAGAATTAGAAAACTGGAAAGAAAAATACGATGCTTTAACAGAAAAACATTTAAAAATGTTAGAATTTTTTGATGTTCAGGTTGAGTATGATTTGAAAGAATTAGAAAATGAATTCAGAAAAGGAATTGATAAATTAAAAACATTAGAATTTATTGATAGTGAAGAGTTTTTAAACCAAGCCATCAAAAATAAAAAAACAATTTTAGCTGAAGGCGCACAAGGTTCTTTGTTAGATATTGATTTTGGAACCTATCCTTTTGTTACCTCATCTAACACAACAGCTGCAGGTGCATGTACAGGTTTAGGAGTTGCTCCAAACAGAATTGGTGATGTATTTGGAATTTTTAAAGCCTATACAACAAGAGTTGGTTCTGGTCCTTTTCCTACAGAATTGTTTGATAAAGATGGAGAAACAATGGCGAGTGTTGGGCATGAATTTGGTGCAACAACAGGTAGACCAAGAAGATGTGGTTGGTTAGATTTAGTAGCCTTAAAATATGCTGTAGATGTAAATGGTGTTACACAATTAATGATGATGAAAGGAGATGTACTTTCTGGATTCAAAACTCTAAAAATTTGTACTTCTTACAATTATAAAGGAGAAGAAATTACACATTTACCATATAACATAGAACCAGAAAACGTTTCTGTAAATTATACAGAGTTTAAAGGTTGGGAAGATGATTTAACAAAAATGACTTCTGCAGATCAATTGCCTAAAAACTTAATGGATTATGTTGCTTTTATTGAAAAAGAAACAGGAGTTCCTGTAAGTATTGTTTCTGTTGGACCAGATAGAAAACAAACAATTAATAGATAAGTTTATTAAATTAATTACATAAAAAAAGCATCTTTTAAATTCTAAAAGATGCTTTTTTACATTTATAAAAGTAGCTTTACTTCCACTCTTCTAAAATTTCTGTTGCAAAATTACTACATTCTTTTAACGTATCTTTTATATGTTGAATTGTAGTATTAGGGTTTATCAAACACATTCTAATAACCACTTGATTTTGTAAAATTGTAGTTACTAATAATGCTTCTCTAGAATCAATCATTCTAGAAGAAATCTCTTGATTCAATTTGTCTAATTTATCTTCGGGCAATTCTAAATGAATAGGATTATATCTAAAATTGATGATGGCCAAAGTTGCTTGCGATACAATTTCCCAATTGCTACTTTTTCTTAATAAATCTTCAGTTTCTTCTGCTAAATCAATGTTATAAGTTACTGCTTTTTTAAATGCATTTAAACCATACGTTTTTATAGACATGTAGAATTTTAAAGCTCTAAATCTTCTAGTTAATTGAATCCCATAATCATAAAAATTAATTTCAGACTCATTCCCTTCAATATCTCTTAAATATTCTGGCTTTTCACTAAAAGTACCACTCAACCACGATTTATCTTTTACAATTAAACAGCCAATTTCATAAGGCTGAAAAAACCATTTATGAGGATCTACAGTTAAAGAATCTGCTCTTTCTATCCCTTTTAAAGCACGATTTCCTTTTTTTGATAACATAGCAGCTGCTCCATAAGCACCATCAATATGAAACCATAAATTTTCTTTTTCACAAATATCTGCAATCGCATCTAAAGGATCTACAGTTCCTGTATTTGTAGTTCCTGCAGTAGCAATAATGCAAAAAGGTTCATTGCCTTTTAAACGATCTCTAGCAATTTCATTTTTTAGTTTGTTAATGCTAATTCTAAATTCAATATCAGTAGGAATAATTCTAATTTGTTCTCTTTTAAAGCCTAAAACTCTAATCGCTTTTATATTTGATGAATGTGCTTGATCTGACAAATAAATAATTGCCTTCGAAAAATCTTCTCCACATTTTACTCTTCTTGCAGTGGTTAAGGCAGTTAAATTTGCCATAGATCCACCACTTGTAAAAATACCTCCTCCTTTTTCAACAGGAAAATTAAAAATTTTTAAAATCCAATTTAAAGTAACAATTTCTAACTCAGCAGCTGCTGGAGCAATGTTCCATCCACCAGAAAAAATATTAAAACCTGTTGCCAAAGAATCTGACATTGCACTGATAAAATTACTTGGTCCAGGCACAAATGAAAACGATTTTGGATGCGAAATAATAATACTATTTGGCATTACATTTTTCATTACAAAATCTAATACATCATCTGCACTTGTAGCTTCATCAGGTGCTTCACTCAAAAAAATGGTGTCCATTTCTTTACGAGAAGCTTTATTTACTGGCTTTTTATGTTCAACTTCAGTAAAGTGATTAACTATCTGATCTACAATTTTATATCCATAAGAAGTCATTTCTTCTTTGGTCATTTCAAAAGGTGAGTTCATTTGTTTTGTTTAAGCTTTCAAAATTATAACATCTATAAAAACTAAAAGCGAAATAACTGATTAATTTTTCAGATATTTCGCTATTATTAGGGGGACTATATATTTTATTTAAAAAATAATTAACCTTTAATTACTTTTTCAACTCTACTCATTTCATCATTTTTTGTTAGTGTTAACCTAACAATGCTATTTTCTAATGCTTTTAAATCATGAGGAACATTACTATCCAAAGAAATTAAACTTCCTTTTTTTAAATTTAATATTTCATTATTGACTCCAAAATCAATAGTTCCATCTACAATTTCTACAACAATAGGAAACGATGTTTTATGTTTTTTCATTTCAGTTCCACTATGCATCGCTATTCTAATTTCTTTTGTAAAAGGAGTTTCAAATAGTACGTTTATCAATGGTCTTTTTTCATTGAATTCTAAATCGGTATATAAGTTTGCTGTTTTCATAATGCTTAATTTAATAATTGTTTAAAATGTATTTTTAACGATGATTGAACATTGCCATAAATTGCCCATGTGCCATTCTTCTTGAAGCTTCTTTGGCTTTTAACGCTAAAGTTCCTTCAAAATTTTCGTCTAATGTTTCAAACCAAAGTTGAAGCCATTGCCCAAAATGAGTTTGACTTGTAGTATGGTTTAAGTTACGATCTACTGCAATATGTTTTTGAGTAGGGTTTCCTTTAAATTTTGCAACACCAAACAGATTCGTTTCCCAAAAGTCAGTTAATTTTAAAAGATGTTCTGGCCATTTTTCATCAGGAATATGACTATTAAAAATAGGTCCTAATAAAGAATCTTTTCTAATTTTGCCATAAAATTCATGCACAAGAAATGAAACATCTTTTCTAGTTTCAATAGTTTTCATAAAATTATTATTGGTTTACTGTTTCTATAATTTTTGCAATTGTTTCTTTATTATCAACTCCTAAGCCTTCTTGTTGATGAACCAATTCTCCACCAGGATTAAAAACACTTATAATGTTTGAATGTGAAAAATCTAAGGGTGAAATCTGCTTATATTTTACAGCTAAAACATTGGCAAACTCTCTAACATTGCTTTCAGTTCCTTGTAAAAACGTCCATTGTTCTCCATCTACATAATTGTCAACAGCAAATTGTTTTAGTTTTTCTGGTGTATCATTTTCTGGATCGATGCTAATAAAAACAAATTGAACATCCTCTTTATATTCTGCTGGAATTTTTTGCTCAATATTTCTCATATCACCAGTTAATCTTGGACAAGCAGCTTTACAAGTAGTATAAACCATGACCATAACTAAAGTTTTACCTTTTAATTCTTTTAAAGTGATGGTTTTACCTTCTTCTGTATTCCAACTTGAAGTTAAATTAAAAATGGATTCTTCAGAAATCTCAGTACTTAAAACTTTTTTTGATGCTTTTGAAATGAGCCTTAAATCCATTTCACAAACAGGACAAGTACCTTTTTCTGAATAGACTTTTTCACCTTCACATTTCATTGGACATTGATATTCAATTTTAGCTGTCTCGTCTTTATTTTTCTTATCACAAGAAACAAACAATGTGAGTGTTGTAAATAATAGAATGAATTTTATTGATTTCATAATTGTTTCTTTAATTATCTTTTACACATCTAAAACCTAGGTTTTTCATGGTATATTTTGCTTTTAAACTCCCTCTAATTGCATAACGCATAAACGCTGCATAATTCATTAAATCTGTTGCATTTATAGCTGCACTTCCACAGAATAAATTACTATCCTTACCTACATCTTTTCTAGATTCTCCTGTAATTAAAACAGAATTAAAATCGGAGGTCCATTCCCAAACCAACCCATGTAAATCGTACACTTGCCAATAATTTTTAAACGTTGAACCAATTGTTTGATTAAATGTTTTTGGTTTTTCGTACCAACTTAATATAAATTGATTGTAGTTTTTTAAGGATCTAGCATCTGGCATCGTTTTATTTGCCATTGCAACATACTCCCATTCATCTACAGTTGGCAATCTTTTTCCTTGATTTTCACAATAACTTTTGGCTGCAAACCAAGATATATTTGTGATGGGTGAATTCAATTTTTGATTTGCATTTAAAAGTGTATCATTTTGCCAATCTCTTAAATAACTTTCATCAACAAATAATTTTATGGCTTTAGATCTTTGCCAATTTGGATTTTTTTTCACATAATCCACATACTCTTTATTGGTTACAGGATATACATCTATCCAGAAATCATCAATAGTAACCATCAAAGAATCTCTACCATATAAAGGAATATATTCTCCTCCTTTAATTTTTACAATTTTAGACTGACAATTTAAATTTATTGAATTTAGAAATATCAAAAAAATTGCCAGTCTTAAAATAATTTTCATTGTAATTTGTTTTATTTATTTTTAACTTCTTGCACCATTTTTATACTAACATTCGTTTTATTATTTCCCCAAGAATTGTACACATAAGTCATAACATCTGCAACCTCTTCCTCTGTTAAAGTTTGTCTCGTCATTACACTGTTATACTTCTTACCATTTACAGTAATTTCTCCTGTTTTTCCATTTAAAACGATACCAATTGCTCTATTTACATCAGCATTTAAATAATCTGATTTCGCTAAAGGAGGAAATGCATTTGGTATTCCTTGACCTTCTGCTTGGTGACATGCAAAACAAGTATTCATATAAACTTGTTTTCCATCTTTCAATTTCTTTAACAAAGACTTTTCTTGAACAACAGCCACTACTTTTTCCTTAGTCTCTTTTGTTTCAGGCATTGTTTGAATTGTACCTCCTTCTGGATGATAAATTCCTTCTTGTTTTACACCTGAATATAAGCTCTTTTTTTCTTCTCCTGTAACTTTTAACATTCCTAAAGCACCTTTATTAAAAGCTCTAAAAATTGCATGATCCACCAAAATAAAGGTACCAGGAACCTCTACTTTAAAATCTACAATTGCAGCACCTCCAGCAGGTATTGATGTTGTTTGCACATTTTTATTGATTAAATCTCCACCTTCTACATGAACATTATCAAAAATTTCTCCAATAACATGAAAAGACGATGTTAAGTTTGGCCCACCATTACCAACAAATAAACGAACAGTTTCACCCACATTTGCAGTAATTGCATTATCTCCTGTTAAGGCATTTACAGCACCATTAAAAACTACATAATCTGCATCTTCTTTAATCGCTTTTGTCATATCAAAAGGTTGTAATCCTCTTTCGCCAGTTGCTCCTTTTGTATAAAAATCTCCTTGCATAATATAATATTCTTTATCTACAGGTGGCAAACCTCCTTCTGGTTCTACTAAAATTAAACCATACATTCCGTTTGCAATATGCATTCCTACAGGTGCAGTTGCACAATGATAAACATATAAACCAGGGTTTAAAGTTTTAAAAGAGAATGTTTTTTCATGACCTGGAGCAACAAAAGATGATTCTGCTCCACCTCCAGGACCTGTAACTGCATGTAAATCTATGTTATGAGGTAATTTATTATCTGGATGATTAGATAAGGTAAACTCAACCAAATCTCCTACTCTAGTTCTTATAAAACTTCCAGGTACAGAACCACCAAAAGTCCAATATAAATATTGCACACCATCAGTCATGGTTCCTTCTTTTTCAATAATTTCCATATTAACAAGCAACTTTTTAGCAGATCTGTTACCAACTGGTGCTGGCACAAAAGGAGGTGATGTTAATTCTGCATCCATAGTTCCTTTAACATAGATATTTGCAGTATCTACAATTGCTATTTCTTGTTTTGATTCATTTTTACAGCTTGTTACTAACAAACTTACAATGAATAACAAACAGACTAATTTTAAAAATTTCATAGTGTATCGTTTTAAATGTATTACTTCAGTTAAAAAAGACCTTTTTATGTTACAAAAATACAATCTCATTACTTTTAAAAACATGATAAATATCATATAAAAAGATAAAATTATCTTTTTATATTAGCCAAAAGAATTTTATGTTATCAAAAGCTAGTAAATACGCCATTGCTGCAGTTTTATACCTAACCAATAATGCTACAAAAGAGCAAAAAATAGGGTCTAAATTAATTGCGGAAAAATTAGAATTACCTGCACCTTTTTTAGCAAAAACAATGCAAGAACTCACAAAAAAGGGTTTAATAAAATCTGTAAAAGGTCCTCATGGAGGTTTTTATTTAAGCAAAAAAGATAAAGAGAATACAGTTTATGAAATTATTGATTGTGTAGATGATATTACAAAATTTGATCAATGTTACTTAGGGCAATCTGAATGTAGTGAAGAGAATCCTTGTGTAGTGCATTATTTATATGTTCCATTTAAAAATGAGTTACTAAATAAATTTAAAAACAAAACAATTTTAGAAATGGCAACTGAATTTGCAAAAAATAATAAATTGAATGAAATTATAAAATGATTTCCATAAAAAAACAAATTCTAGTAAGCCTTTTCTATTTTTTAATTGCGAGTAGTTTAGGAATTTTACTACGTCTTTTTCCTGTAGCCAATGTAAATGCCACCTATAAATATTTAGTTCATACGCATTCTCACATTGCACTTTTAGGTTGGGTTTATGTTGCATCAACATCATTAATTTTTCATTTATGTATTAAAGATGATGTTCAAAAAAAATATTCAAGAGTATTTTGGAGCACACAAATAACAATTATAGGCATGCTTTTGAGTTTTCCGATAACTGGGTATGCAGTATTCTCAATTATTTTTTCTACCCTTTTCTTAATTTGTTCTTATTGGTTTTATCTTTTTTTTAGAAAAAATAATACGTGCGAAAAAAAAAGCTATTCTTATAAATTCATAAATACTTCCCTCCTATTTATGGTATTTTCTAGCATAGGTCCTTGGGCTTTAGGAATTATCATGAACACTTTAGGAAACACTTCTCATTGGTATAAAAATGCCATTTATTTCTATTTGCATTTTCAATATAATGGCTGGTTTATTTTCTGTTTACTAGGAATCTTTTTAATATTTCTTGAAAAAAACAAGATTAATATTGATGCAAAAACACTTTCTACCTTTTATAGAAACTTAACAATCAGTTGTTTTCTTACCTTGTTTTTATCATTTCTATGGATAAATCCTACAAAATACATCTTTGTTTTATCTACTTTAGGTGTTATTTTTCAATTGATAGCATTGTTTCAATTTCATCAAATATTAATCGGAATTAAATCTCAAATAGTTGAAATTTTAACGCCGTTTTTATATCAATTATTTAAATTTATATATGTTCTTTTTATCACCAAAATTATACTGCAATTTTTGTCTGACATTCCTTATTTCTCAACCCTTATTTCACAAATTATAGATTTTGTTATTGGTTATTTACACCTTACATTTCTAGGTTTGGTCAGTTTAAGTTTGTTTATATTTCTTGCCTATTTTAAGTTGATAAAACTATCTGAATTTTGGGTAAAATTTTATCTTTTTGGTTTTATTATTTCCGAAGTTTTAATCTTTTATAAAGGGTTCTGTAATTGGCAGCAATTGTCAATTTTCGAAAATTATTATCTTACACTTGTTTTGGTAAGTGGCTTAATTCCAATAAGTGTTTTGGGAATCTTCTTTCAAAACATTGTAAAAAGAAGGATTTTAATTAACAAATAATATCATCAACTTTCACTTTTATTTAAGTTGCAACAATATTCTTTTCATTATTTTTGTCGCAAAACAAACCTTTTGAAAAGAATCTTTTTTTTATTGCTGACTTTTTCTACACTATTTTCTTTTTCTCAAACAGAAGAGAAAGGAACAAGAAAAATTGAATACAAAGCTGAAATTCAAGAAGCTGACGAAGAGAAATATCCTGGAGCAACTGTGCTGATAGGAAACGTACAAATGAATCATGAAGGCATTGATTTAACTTGCCAACAAGCATTGTACTACAGAAAAGAAAACTTTTTCAAAGCCATTGGAAACGTTCTTATAAAACAAGGTGATACCATAACGCAAACTAGCGATTACGCAGATTATGATGCGAATGCTAAACAAGCGCTTTCTTGGGGAAATGTAGTTTTGAAAGATCCTACAATGACGTTAACTACAGATACTTTGCAGTTTGACAGAATTAATCAAAAGTTGTATTACCAAAGTTATGCAACTATAAAAGACGAAACCAATACTTTAAAAAGTAAATACGGAAATTATTATTTAGAGGATAAAAAATTCATTGCAACTACAAGAGTTACAGTCGTAAATCCTGAACATAATTTAGAATCCGAGCATTTAAATTACTACACAGAAACTGGGCACACGTATTTGTATGGACCATCCACCATCACAAACACACAAAACGAAAATAGAATTTATTGTGAAAAAGGTTTCTATGATACCAAAACCGATATTTCTCACTTTTTAGACAACGCAAAAATCTATTCTAAAGAAAGAACAATTGAAGGTGATAGTTTGTATTATGATAAAAAAAGAGGTTTTGCATCTGCCACCAACAATATTCAAATTATAGATACTGTTCAAAATTTTATTTCTCGAGGAAATTATGCTGAACTTTTTGAATTGAAAGACTCTTTATACATCATTAAAAAAGCGGTTGCCATTTCAATTATAGATAAAGATTCGATGTTTATTCATGGAGATACTTTATTGGTTACTGGAAAACCAAAAAAGCGAATTGTAAGAACGTATCACAATGTAAAAATCTTTAAATCGGATTTGCAAGGAAAGTGCGATTCTATCCACACAAACCAAACCACTGGTTACACAAAAATGTATAGAAACCCTGTAATTTGGTCGGATCAAAATCAAATTACTGGCGATAGTATTTACCTACAATCCAATACAGAAACTGATAACTTAGATTCTTTAAAGGTGTTTAATAACGCTTTTATCATTTCAAAAGATTCTTTATCAAAAGACGATTTCAACCAAATAAAAGGAAGAAATATGTATGGAAAATTTCTAGAAAATAAGCTAAAAACGTTGTTTGTAGAAGGAAATGCAGAGTCTGTTTATTTTAATAGAAACGAAGAAACTGGTGTTTTGGAAACGATTACCAAAGAAATCTCCAGCAATATTGAGTTTGTTTTTGATAATGGTGAAATTGAAACCATTAAATATTTAAAAGCATCAGAAGGTAAAACCTATCCTCCTTCCATGTTTCCTGATGAAGACCGAAAATTAAAAAACTTTATTTGGAGAGAAGATGAACAGCCTAAAAAAATGCAAGATATTTTTATTGTTGATAAAAGTGATGGCAAAAAACCACCTTTAAAAAAGAAATCCTTAAAAAAACCAGCTGCAGTTATTCAAGATAAAAAAGTAAAAGAGAAAAAGATAGTTTCAAAGTTGCAAAATAATGAGTAATTTAAAAGACGACTTTTATCAATATCAAGCACAAACGTCTCCTCATCCTTTGGCTATTGAAGTTAGCCACGCAAATGGAAGTTATATTTATGATGTTGATGGAAAAAAATATTTAGACTTTGTTGCAGGCGTTTCTGCCAATAGTTTAGGACACAACCATCCAAAAGTATCAGAAGCTATTAAAAATCAAGTTGATAAATACGCTCATGTAATGGTTTATGGCGAATTTATTCAACAACCACAAGTTGATTTATGTAAACTATTAGCAGCTACTTTACCAAAAAACCTACAAGCTGTTTACATTACAAATTCGGGAACAGAAGCTACTGAAGGTGCTTTAAAATTAGCAAAAAGAGTAACCAATAGATCAGAAATAATTGCTGCAAAAAATTCCTATCATGGAAATACAATGGGTGCCATGAGTGTTTCTGGTGTCGAAAAACAAAATGCAGCTTTTAGACCTTTAATTCCTGGATCAAAATTTATTGCTTTTAATTGTGAGTTCGACTTGCAACAAATCACCAAAAATACTGCTGCAGTAATTTTAGAAACTATTCAAGGTGGAGCAGGTTTTATAGAGCCACAAAACAATTATTTATCCAACGTAAAAAAACGTTGCCAAGAAGTTGGAGCGCTATTAATTTTAGATGAAATCCAAACAGGAATTGGTAGAACAGGAACTTTTTGGGGTTTTGAAAACTATAATGTTGTTCCAGATATTGTGATTACAGGAAAAGGTTTGGGTGGAGGAATGCCAATTGGCGCTTTTATTGCGTCTTCGGAACATATGAGTTTGCTAAAAGACAATCCTAAATTAGGGCATATTTCTACATTTGCTGGGCATCCAATAATTGCTGCTGCTGCTTTGGCAACTGTTACAGAAATTTTGGAGAAAGAGTATCTTTCAGAAAGTTTGCGCAAAGAAAAAATCATAAGAAAACATTTACAACATGCTGCAATCAAAGAAATTAGAGGCAAAGGTTTAATGTTGGCAGCCATTGTTGAAACGCCTGAATTAGCTGCGAAAATTGTTCTAAAATGTTTAGACAGAGGCTTAATTTTATTTTTTCTTTTGTTTGAAACAAAAGCTATGAGAATTACACCTCCACTAACAATTTCTGATGAAGAATTGATAGCAGGTTGTCAACTTATATTAGAAGTCATTGATGAAATAAGCTAAATTTAAACTCCATTTCTTATTTTTAAAAAACACCTTAAAAGGGTGTTTTTCCTTTTAATTTCCTATTATTAAATATTGTATCTTTCTGAAAACTAAATAAATACTCATTTAATTTTAAGTTTAAGTTATTTGAGTGTTCATAAACCAAACTTATTTAACTATGGAATTAAAAATTGAGAATTTAAGTAAAACGTATTCTAATGGAGTACATGCTTTAAAAAATGTTTCTTTAAATATCCCACAAGGTATGTTTGGGCTTTTAGGTCCAAATGGTGCTGGTAAATCTTCTTTAATGAGAACTTTAGCCACGCTTCAACAAGCAGATTCTGGCTCTGTAATGTTAGGTGATATCGATATTTTAAAAGATAAAACGAAGGTTAGAGAAATTCTGGGATATTTACCTCAAGAATTTGGTGTGTATCCTAAAGTAAGTTCTTATAACATGCTAAATCATATTGCTTCATTAAAAGGAATATCAAGCAAAGGAGAACGAAAAGACTTGGTTGAATCCTTACTTACAAAAACGAATCTTTGGGATGTTCGTAATAAAAGTTTAGGAACGTATTCTGGAGGAATGAAACAACGTTTTGGAATTGCACAAGCTTTAATTGGCGATCCAAGATTAATAATTGTTGATGAACCAACTGCTGGTTTAGATCCTGCAGAACGTGTTCGTTTTCATAATTTATTAAGTGAAATTGGCGAAAACACTATTGTAATTTTATCGACACATATTGTAGAAGACATTTCTAATTTGTGTAATAATATGGCTATTATTTGTTTAGGTGAAGTGGTTGCAAAAGGAAATCCTGCTACTTTACTAGAAGGTGTTAAAGGAAAAATTTGGAAAAAATCTATTGAAAAGACAGAACTCGAAAACTATAAAAATGAAATGCAGGTTATATCCACACATTTAAAGGCTGGTAAAACTGTAATTCATGTGTTAAATGATCAACAGCCAGATACTTCATTTGAGCCAAGTCCTGCTAATTTAGAAGATGTTTATTTTGCTGAAATTACGTCACGCATGGAAACTATTTCTGCATAATTGTTTATAAACCAAACTTAAAACCAATCAATTATGTTTAAAGAAATATTTTTATTTGAAATAAAATACAGATTAAAGCGTCCTGCAACTTGGGCGTATTTTGGAATACTTTTAATTTTTGGCTTAATTTTCTCTATTGGAGGAAATGGACCTGCATCAGAAAAAGTATTTGTAAACTCACCTGTAGCAATTGCTACCATGCTTTCTACCATTAGTATTTTTGGTATTATGTTGTCTAGTGCAATTATGGGTGTTCCTGTCTACAGAGATATAGAGCACAAAACCGAGAATTATTATTTTTCATATCCTGTTACAGAAAAAGGCTATTTATTAGGTCGTTTTTTAGGTTCTATGTCTGTGCTATTTTTAGTAAGTCTTGGGCTTCATGTTGGCTTAATCATAGGATTTGCAATTGGCCCTTTTGCAGGTTATGTAGAAGCAGATCGTTTTACAGATTTAAATTTATGGTATTACATTCAACCAACCATTACTTTATATTGGACAAACTTTTTCTTTGCAGGTTGTATCTTTTTTGCACTAGTAACTTTAACCAAAAAAGTAATGCTTGCTTATGCAGGAGGTGCAATTTTGTTTATCACTTATTTAATTACGTTAACTTTAACACAAGATATTGAAAACAAAGATTTGGTAAGTTTATTAGATCCTTTTGGATTAGGAACCTATCAAAATATCATTCAATATTGGACCCCAGAAGAACAAAATTCGCAAACAGTCCCTTTTTCAGGAATGTTAATTTGGAATCGACTTATTTGGGTTGGGTTGGGTTTAATAGCCTTTTTCTATACTTTATTCAGATTCAACTTTCAACGTTTTTTGAATAAGAATTATTCAAGTAAAAAGAAAAATGACAATTTAGATGCACCAAAAGCTTCTGCAGCTTTAACTAAAATTCCAAAAGTTTCTAAAGTATTTTCTAGTTCTTTGAATTTTAAATTGCTATTTCATTTGGCGTTTATGGAACTCAAAAATATTGTGAGAGATAATTTCTTTAAAGCAATATTAATAGCAGCAGTTTTATTCTTGTTTTTTGATGGTTGGTTTGGTTCTCCTATGTATGGAACTCCTTCCCTACCACTAACTATCTATATGCTAGAAGTTAAAAGTTTTACCTACATTATTCTAATCTTTATATTGATTGTTTTTATGACTGGCGAAGTTTTGCATAGAGAACGAAATGTAAATTATGATCAGATTTTTGGCTCTTTACCAATTCCTAATAAAATTGTGTATGGTTCTAAATTTTTAGCATTAGTGATGATCAGTTTTATCTTGGTAAATTTAGTTTTGGTAAGTGGTGTACTCAACCAAGTATTAAAAGGCTATTTTAATTTTGAGTTTGATTTATATTTAATCGATTTATATTTAATAGAATTCCCAAAATACATCACCTTTATTATGCTCGCTTTTTTTGTACATTCTTTGGTTACAAAAAAGTTTATGGGACATGTTATTGCCATTGCAATTTGGTTATTACTTTTTGGTTTGAATAGTTTAGCAGATATAAATAATAATTTATATTTATACAGTTATTCACCTAGCTATACACTTTCTGACATGAATGGTTTTGGTCATTTTGGTGAAGCTTTATTCTGGTTTAGAACTTATTGGCTAGCTTGTGGAGCAGTTTTAACAATTATTGGGTATCTTTTTTGGAAACGAGGAACAGATTCAGGTTTCAATGCAAGATGGAATTTAGCAAAAGAACGCTTGAATTTTAAAACAATTTCTTCAATGGTTGTTTTGCTAATTGTGTTTTTTGGAGCTGGAGCTTTTATCAACCATAATACAAAAACAATTAATAAATATAGAACTAATGATGAAGGCACAATTGGACGTGCTAACTACGAAAAGACGTTGGGTAAATATGATAAAATTGCACAACCTAAAATAATCGATGTAAAAGTCTTGGCAGATTTAGTTCCTGAAGAACGTTCTGCAACCATTCAAACAAACTTTATAATGGTTAATAAATCTAACGATGTTATTGATTCGTTGCACTTAAATTGGGGAGCTGAAGGTTTGCTAAAACAAGAAGTAATTTCTTTTACTTTAAATGGTAAAGCCCCAAAACTTGGCAAACGTTATGACGATTATGGTTATGAAATTTATGCTTTTGATAAACCTCTGCAACCAAAAGATACAATTCTAATGGAACTAAAAGTAGCAGCGTATTACAAAGGTTTTCCAAATGAAGGATCTGGTTCAGACATTGTTTACAATGGTACTTTTTTAAACAATAACTTCTTCCCTTCTTTTGGCTATAATTCACAAGGAGAACTGTCAAGTGATCAAGATCGTAAAAAACACAAATTACCTATAAAAGATTACAGTTTACCTGTACAAACGGATTCTTGGGGTACTAATAATTTACTCTTTAATGATGACGCAGATTTTATTACTTTTGAAGGAACTGTAAGTACAGCTCCAGATCAAATTGCAATTATGCCAGGAAAACTACAGAAAGAATGGGAAGAAAATGGACGTAAATATTATATCTATAAAATGAATGGAGAATTAGATTTCTTCTATAATATTTCTTCAGCAAGATATGCTGTACATCGTGAAATTTGGACTGGAAAATCTGGAGAAAAAGTAAATATTGAGATTTTTCATCACCCAACACATACTTATAATTTAGATCGTTTTATAAAAGGTGTAAAACACTCTATGGATTATTTTTCAGAAAATTATGGAGCGTATCAATATACTCAAATGCGTATTTTAGAATTTCCAAGATATTCAACATTTGCGCAATCTTTTCCAAATACAGTTCCTTTTGCAGAAAGTTTTGGTTGGGTTGGAGATTTTAGTGATCCAAATGATTTAGATTATGTGTATACAGTAACTGCACATGAAGTTGCGCATCAATGGTGGGGTCATCAAGTTTCACCTTCTGCAACACGTGGCGCAAATCAAATTTCTGAATCTATGGCAGAATATTCTTCATTAATGGTTATGAAAAGAGAATATGGAGTTGATGCTATGCAAGATTTCTTGAAAAATGAATTAGATAGTTATTTAAGAAGCAGAGCCAATGAAAGTAAGTTCGAAAAAACCTTACTAGATAATGATAGTCAATCTTATGTTTGGTATAGAAAAGGTGGTTTAATTTTATATGGATTACAAGATTTAATAGGAGAAAAAAAATTAAACGAAGGCTTTAAAGAGTATACTACTGCTGCTAAGTTTAGAGAAGCTCCTTTTACAACTACCATAGAATGGTATGATTATATAAAGCAAGTTACGCCAGATTCTTTACAATACTATTTAGAAGATAGTTTTGAAAAAATAACGTTATATTCTAATAAAGTTACAAGAGCTACTTATAAAAAAATGGCTGATGATAAATTTGAAGTAACTATTAATGTGGAAAGTGCTAAAAATCATTTTGATGGAAATGGAAAATTGCTAGAAGAAAGCAACAAACCTAATTTATTAGACATCGCCATTTTTAATGAAAATAGTAAGAATTCACAAGGTATGATGATAAAATCACCTTTACTAATTGAAAAAGTTTGGGTACAACCTGGTTCTTCATCCTTTACATATATTACTAATAAATTGCCTGTAAAAGCAGGAATTGATCCTTACAATAAAATGATAGATCGAGTTCCTGATGATAATCTTATTACAATCGAAGAAATAATAGAATAGCATTATTAATTAATAATCAACAAAAAAAGCTCAAGATAATTCTTGAGCTTTTTACATTTTATGAAGTACAAAACTTAATAAATAAAACTACTATTTTATGAAAAAAACAGCAATTATTATTTTTGAGTATCTTTTAGATTAAATATTGGCTGCTAACCAGTCACCAACTTCTTTAGTTCCGTAACTTTTTGCGCCATCAGATAAATCTTCTGTAACAATTCCTTTTTCTAAAGCACTATTTACAGCATCTCTAATTGCTTTTCCTTCTGCTTGTAAACCAAAGTTTTCGAACATCATTGCTGCAGATAAAACTGTAGCCATTGGATTTGCAATATTTAAACCTGTTGCTTGTGGATAAGAACCGTGAATTGGCTCAAACAAACCAATATCTGCACCTAAAGAAGCACTTGGCATTAAACCCATAGAACCAGAAATTACAGACGCTTCATCTGTTAAAATATCTCCAAATAAATTTTCGGTAATCAACACATCATAACTATTTGGCCACTGAACTAAACGCATAGCAACTGCATCTACAAACTCATAAGAAACTGTAACTTCAGGATAGTCTTTTTCCATAGCTTGCACAGTTTCTCTCCATAATCTTGACGTTTCTAAAACATTGGCTTTATCTACACAACATAATTTTTTAGAGCGAGTCATTGCCAACTCAAAACCTTTTTTTGCCAAACGAATAACTTCAGCTCTTGTGTACACACAATTGTCAAAAGCTGTTTCTCCATCATCTCTTCTACCCTTTTCTCCAAAATAAATTCCTCCTGTTAATTCACGTAAAAAAACCAAATCAGTTCCTTCAATGCGTTCTCTTTTTAAAGGCGATTTATCTAACAAAGAAGGAAAAGTAAATGTTGGACGAACATTCGCAAACAACCCTAATTTTTTACGCATTTTTAACAATCCTTGTTCTGGACGTACTTTTGCTGATGGATCGTTATCGAATCTTGGATGCCCAATTGCACCAAATAAAACTGCATCTGAAGACGCACAAATTTCGTGTGTTGAATCTGGATAAGGTTCTCCAACTGCATCAATTGCTGCAGCTCCAGTTAAAGCTGGTCTCCAATTAATTTCATGATCAAATTTCTTTGCGATAGCATCTGATACTTTTACTGCTTGGTCTATTACTTCAGGACCAATTCCATCTCCTGCTAATAATGCGATATTTAATTTCATATAATATAAGCTTTTTGCTTTTTGCTATTGGCTATTCGCACAATAAAAAAGCGATAATTTAATTTCTATTTATCTTGACTTCAACAAGTTAAGTCTGATATTTGTATTTTTACTAATATTCTTATTATATTAAGAATTTTATATCTTAAAATGTTCTCGATACAATTTTCTCAAAAAAATCGAAAATCACTCGAACTGACAATTTATTTTAACCTCAAACAAGCTAACTGTAAACTGCTACTGCCAACTGCCTACTTTACTTATTTCAAATAATATTCAACATTTTCTCTGTCGCTTTTATAGCAGATACTGTTTGATCTGAATCTAAACCACGTGTAATAAATTCGTTTTTTTCTCCTTTCCAAGTGATGATCGTTTCACACAAAGCATCAGAATGACTTCCAGGAGGAATACGAACTGCATAATCTATCAAAGCTGGCAATTCTTTTTTACTGTGTGTTTTGTACAACTTTTTTAACGCATTCATAAAAGCATCAAACTGTCCATCTCCTTGTGCATGTGCTTCATATAAAACGCCCTCAACAATTAATTGTAATGTTGTAGAGGGTTTCATGCCTTTTGCATGTCCTAAAACATAATTTTCTACAACAACACGTTTCTCAATCGTATCTGAATCTAAAACATCAGAAATAATATAAGGCAAATCATCTTGAGAAACCACCTCTTTTTTATCTCCTAATTCTATAATTCTCTGCGTAACTTTTTTTAATTCATCATCATTTAAACTGATGCCTAAATCTTGTAAATTCTTTTGAATATTTGCTTTTCCAGATGTTTTTCCTAAAGCATATTTACGTTTTCTACCAAAACGTTCTGGCATTAAATCGTTAAAATATAAGTTGTGTTTGTTATCTCCATCTGCATGAATTCCTGCAGTTTGTGTAAAGACATTGGCACCAACAATTGGTTTATTTACAGGAATTCTAAATCCTGAAAATGTTTCTACCAACTTACTAACTTTGTGTAAGGCTTTTTCATTGGTTGCTATTTTTACATCAACCAAAAAGTCTTTAATAACAGCTAAAACACTAGCCATTGGTGCATTTCCTGCACGTTCACCCATTCCATTAATGGTTAAATGCAAACCATTTGCACCCGCTTTTACAGCTTCCATAACATTGGCAACTCCTAAATCATAATCATTATGTCCATGAAAATCGATGTGAATTTCTGGGTATTTTGAACGGACTTCATCAATATATAAAAACGTTTCTTCTGGAGTTAAAATCCCTAAAGTATCTGGCAATAAAATACGTTCTATATTTTGAGTTCCTAAAAAGTCTAAATATTCAAAGACATAAGCTTTAGAATTTCGCATTCCATTGCTCCAATCTTCTAAATACACATTGGTTTTAATATCGTTTTTTGCAGCTAAATCTATGGTAGCTTTAATGTCTGCAAAATGTTCTTTGGGTGTTTTTTTAAGTTGATGTTTTAAGTGATTTAAAGAACCTTTGGTTAATAAATTCTGAACTTTTGCACCAGCATCTAACATCCAATCAATGGATTTTCCTCCATCAACAAACGTTAAAACCTCTATTTTATGAATACTATTATTTTCTGATGCCCAAGCAGTAATTTTTTTAACAGCTTGCAATTCGCCCTCAGAAACTCTTGCAGAAGCAATTTCTAAACGATCTACTTTTAATTCTTCTAGCAGTAATTTTGCAATGGTTAGTTTTTCTGAAACCGAAAAAGACACGCCTGATGTTTGTTCTCCATCACGCAATGTGGTATCCATTATTTCAATCTTTCTCTTAGTCATTGTTTATGAAAAGTAATTGAGGTTTTTCATTTTGATTCTTATTATTAAAATTCTATTTATAATAAATTTTATGCTGTCTGTTCGAGCGCAGTCGAGAACTTAACTTAGGTCTCGACTGCGCTCGACCTGACATATTTAATTAAACAAAATTTTATATAAACATCAACCTTAAAAAGGTCTTGTTTTTGCAAAATCAACAATTTCGCCTTCAATGTTTTTTAGATAATCAATATCATCAAAACCATTTAGCATATTCTCTTTTTTGTAGGTATTAATATCAAAAGACTCACTTTCTCCTGTTGCTACTAAGGTTACAGTTTGACTTTGTAAATCAACCTTAATCTCCGTTTTTGGATCTGCCATAATTGCATCAAACAAGGCATCAGCAAAACCTGCAGAAACTTGCACAGGTAAAACCCCAACATTTAAACAGTTGTTCTTAAAAATATCTGCAAAAGCCGATGAAATTACACAACGTAATCCAAAATCATACACAGACCAAGCTGCATGTTCTCTAGACGATCCTGAACCGAAATTTCTACCACCTACCAAAATTTTAGAACCTGCATAAATTTCTTTATTCAAAGGAAAATCTGCTTTTGGTGTTCCATCTTGGTTGTATCTCCAATCTCTAAAAAAGTTGGTGTCAAAATCAACACGTTCTGTCGCTTTTAAAAATCGAGCAGGAATTATTTGATCTGTATCTACATTCTCAATTGGTAATGGATATGCTGTACTTGTTAGCGTTGTAAATTTATCGTATGCCATTTTATTTGGTATTCAGTCTGCCAGTATTCAGTTGGCAGTCATTATGTTATTAAAATATTATTATGCTTGTAAAGAATCAATTTTTGACTGTAAACTGTCACTGTAAACTGCAAACTATACAAGAAGCGAACGAGGATCTGTAACAACTCCTTGAACTGCAGAAGCTGCTGCTACTAAAGGACTTGCCAATAAAGTTCTAGAACCTGGACCTTGTCTTCCTTCAAAATTTCTGTTAGATGTTGAAACCGATAATTTTCCTGCTGGAATTTTATCATCATTCATAGCCAAACAAGCAGAGCAACCTGGTTCTCTTAATACAAAACCTGCATCTGTAATAATTTTATCTAAACCTTCTGCTTTAATTTGATCTACCACTTTATGAGAACCTGGAACCAACCAAGCTGTAACATTTTCGGCTTTCTGTTTTCCTTTTACAATAGAACAAAAACCTCTAAAATCTTCAATTCTACCATTTGTACAAGAACCTAAAAACACAAAATCAATCGGTTTTCCAATCATAGAATCGCCTTCATTAAAAGCCATATAGCCTAAAGATTTTCTGTATGTTTCTACACCACCTTTTAAACTTTCTGCAATCGGAATCGATTTTGTTACACCCATTCCCATTCCTGGATTGGTTCCATAGGTAATCATTGGTTCAATGTCTGATGCTTGATAGGTAAATTCCTGATCAAAAACAGCATCGTCTTCTGTATATAAAGTTTGCCAATAATTCATGGCTTTGTCCCAAGCTTCTCCTGTTGGAGTTTGAGAACGTCCTTTTAAATATTCGTACGTTTTTGCATCTGGAGCAATCATTCCTCCTCTTGCACCCATTTCTATCGATAAATTACACACTGTCATTCTACCTTCCATAGACATGTCTTCGAAAACTTCGCCTGCATATTCTACAAAATAACCAGTAGCTCCAGAAGTAGTTTGTTTTGCTATAATGTACAAAGCAACATCTTTTGGAGTAACTCCTAAACCTAATTTACCAACTACGTTAATACGCATTTTTTTAGGTTTTGGTTGCATAATACATTGTGTAGACAACACCATTTCTACTTCACTGGTTCCAATTCCGAATGCAATTGCTCCAAAAGCACCATGAGTTGATGTGTGAGAATCTCCACAAACAATCGTTGCTCCAGGCAATGTAATTCCGTTTTCTGGACCAACAACATGTACAATTCCGTTGTTTTTATCACCTAAACCCCAATGTGAAATTCCATGCTTTTTAGCATTACTTTCTAAAGCATTTAACTGATTTGCAGACAATGGGTCTTCTACAGGCAAATGCTGATTGATGGTTGGTGTATTATGATCTGCTGTTGCAAATGTGCGTTCTGGATATAATACAGCGTTATTTCTGCTTTCTAAACCTAAAAAAGCAACAGGACTTGTTACTTCATGAATAAAATGACGGTCTATAAAAAACACATCTGGTCCGTCTTTTATACTACGAACTACGTGAGAATCCCAAACTTTATCAAATAATGTCTTTGCCATTTTTGTATATTTTTTTTTCGATTTTAATATCAGCTACCAAAAATACCTTTTTTATGCGTTTTTAGGTCAATGCTTTTGGTTCCTGCATTATTTTCAAATGTTAATGACTGATTTATCTATTTGATATTTAGGTTTTTAGATTGTTTTTAAATACGATGTCTATTTAAATTGTTAGGTATTGTTTTTTTTAAAGCTTCTTCAAACTCAATTTCTTAATACATTCATTCGCAGTTTTTAGATCCATAAACTATGACTTATTTATGAAGTATCTTCTGATTTAGTTTTCCTAAATTTTAAGTATTTATAAGATTTTAATTAAATCTAAAGGGTTTTTTAAAATGTACTTTGCTCCACTTAAAATTAATTCTTCTTTGGTTCTATAACCCCAAACTACACCAACAGGATGCATGCCTGAGTTCTTAGCTGTTAATATATCTACATCAGTATCTCCCACAAAAATTAATTGTTCTGCAGGTATGGCTAACTTTTTACTAATTTCTAGAGCAACAGTAGGATTTGGTTTTTTTAATGCCTCTACTTTTAAACCTTCTACAACTTCGAAATTCCATTTAGAAAAAACCGCTTTTACAACTTTCTTAGTCAGTTCATCTGCTTTATTAGAAAACACTGCCAGTTTTAAATTACGAGCCGTTAACTCATCTAACAAATCGCTAATACCAGCATACATAGCTGTTTTAATTGTGCATTTTTCACTATAAATTGCTATCATTTCATGAAAACAACGATCTATCCATTCTTCATTTTTATTTTCTTTAGGCAAAGCTTTTACCACCAAATCTCTAACTCCATGCCCTATATAACTTTGGCAAGTCTCAACACTATGTGTTGGAAAATTATGTTTTTTTAGTACTGTATTTATTGCATTACTAATATCTTCTAAAGAATTTACAAGTGTACCATCTAAATCGAAAATTACTCCTTTAAACATGCTGTTTTTTATTTTTATATCTACAAACTTATAGATTATTATTGTGTTTGGTTATGTAATTAGCTTAATTTTTTAATGAATACTTCTTGGTTTGAGTTTGATTTTGTTTGTTATAAAACAACCTTTTTTATTACATTTTTGTTGATTTAATTAAACATTGAAAGTTTTTTTTAAATTGTTTCAAATACGATGTCTATTTGTTTTAAGAAGTTTTGGATTTTGCTGTTGATAAGTTACGATAAGTGCTTTTAGAATTGATTTTGAATTTTGGTATATTTATAAAATTAATTCTTCTGTTTGCTATGGGAGTGTTTCTTGTAAATAAAATTTAGAAATTAAAGAATGAGTATTTTACATTTAAATAGAATTAAGAGACTACTTGAAAATCAAGTAAAAGAAAACATTGATATTTCCGAAATAAAAAAGGAAAAGAAAAACATTTCAGAAGAGGAATAAGACAATATTGTTCTTTCTCAATCTTATATGTTATTTACATTACGAAATCTGACAGGTGAATCATATATTGATTTAAGAGGTTTTATAACTGATGGTTTTAAAGATAATGGAATTGATGCTGTATATTATTCAAGTAATAAAAATGAACTTTACATTTGTCAATCAAAATGGATTAAAAAAGGAACTGGTGGAGTTGATAAAGGTGAAATACTAAAATTCTTAAAGGGTATAGTTGATATATTACATTTGAATTTTAGCGAATTCAACGAAAAATTAATAAAGCATTCATCCAATATTGAAAACGCTATTTTAACCGCAAACATTAAAATTAAGATTATAATTGCTTACTCAGGAGATACACTTTCTAAAGAAAACCGAAAACTTATAACTGATAAAGTTGAAGAATTTAATGATACTGAAGAAATCATATTTTTTCAAGAATATAATATTAAAAATGCATACTTAAATCTCAAAGATTCTATTGATGGAGAACCAATAAATGCTGACATAGATTTGGCGGATTGGGGACATACAAATGAACCCTACAAATCATTCTATGGAACTATCAATTGCGGACAAATTGCAGAACTTTTAGAAACTTCAAATAGAAGAATATATTCAAAAAACATACGGTCATTCATAGGTTTAACTGGTATAAATAATGAAATTGTAAATACATTAATTAAAGAGCCTGAAAACTTTTTCTATTTAAATAATGGTATTGTTTTATTGTGTAAAGAAATAAGGAAATCACCTTATAATAGCGGAAAAAGAGAACTTGGTAAATTTCACCTAACAGATTTGACTGTAGTAAATGGTGCTCAAACAGTTGGAGCAATTAATTATTCATTTAAAAAACAACCAGAAAAAGTAAATACTGCTAAAGTCTTTGTTAAAATAATTTCATTGGAAAATGCTCCTAAAAACTTTGATAAAAGTATAACAATAGCGAGTAACACACAGAACAAAATAGAAAAAAGAGATTTTGTAAGTTTAGACATTCAGCAGAAAAGATTAATTAATGAATTTTTCCTTTCTGGCTTGAAATATCACACAAAAAGAGATGATAAAGTATTAATTAAAAATTATGAAAATTACTATTTTGAAGAAGCTACCATTTCATTAGCTTGCTCAAAAGAAGATGTAGATTTTTCAACTTATGCAAAACGAGAAATTGGAAAATTATGGGAAGACCAATCCTATAATCAATTATTCAATGATAAATTAAATATCCAAGTATTAATTAATTTAATAAATATATTTAGAGCAATCGACACTCAAATTAGGCAAATGCAATCATCTAAAAGATTAATATGTTCACATGGTTTGTATTTAATTGCACATTTAATTTTTACGAATATTGGCAGAAAAAAAACTTTAAATCCAAATTTTGATAGTCAAAAATATTTGAAAAATGATTTTAAAAAGGATTTTAAAACTTATTCAATAAGGTTAATCCAAGTTTACACAGTTGAATTCCCTAATAACAAGTTTCCTTTATCAATTTTCAAGAACTTTAGATACTGTCGTAGTTTGAAGGAAAGTATTTTATCCAGAGTAGGTAAACCACAAATTGGACAAACACTAAATTTATTTGATGAATTAGGCTAAATTTTTCAAATAAAATGAGTGAAAATTAAAAAGTTCTTTTTAAAATTTGGATAAAAATTATTAATACATTATGAGTTAAAAATGAACAAATGACAATAATTTTAATAATTATCAATAAAGCAACACTTTTTAATTTAACTTTATTTATTATTACGTTCTAATTTATTTAAATTCACCTTATATTACAAACCAAAACCATGTATATAAACTTACTTTCTTGTGATGCTCAAAGACCAGATAAAAGAGCCATTGCAAAATGCATTGCTGAAATTTCTGTAAATGTTAGTGATTCTTTAGCAAATGAATTCACCGAAATTTTATTAGAAGGTGATGTTGTAGACATCGAGCTAAATGATAAAAGTAAAGGTTCTGGTTTAAGAGCTTTGCGAAAATTAGATATCGATTACGAAATTGTGGAATAGTTTTAAAAGCTAAGGTTTTTTATTCAGTTACTTATACTCCTCACAGTTTGTCATGCTGAAAGCATCTCACACAAGAGTAAAAATTATATCCTAAAAGCTTGATGTGAGATTTCTACGAAATGACAAAGTGAGTGGGAATTGAGCGTTAAAAAAACGGAATTAAAACAAACAAACACCTCACAGTTTATCATGTTGAAAACATCTCACACAAAAGTAAAAACTGTACCTTAAAAGCTTGTTGTGGGATTTCTACGAAATGACAAAGTGAGTGGGAATTGAGCGTTAAAAAAACGGAATTAAAACAAACAAACTCCTCACAGTTTATCATGCTGAAAGCATCTCTCAGAAAAGAGAAAACCATCTTTTGATAAATTACTTTCTTAAAAATTATTCTGGAATTTCTACAAAATCATAAAGCAAAAGAACTTCAATATTTTGAAAAACTTTACATTTTCTGTAACAAAACGACTAAATTGGTCGTCTAAAATAGAGAATCTATTAAACATCAACCATGAAAAAACTAAGCTACCTTTTAATTTTATGCATTCTAATAAGCAGTTGTACTTCTCAAAAAAACACGGAAGATTTTATCAATGCAACTTCTGGCAGATATTTATTTAACGCTAATGAGGTTTTAGAAATTTATTTTGAGGAGGCAGAAATGCACGCAAAATGGCGTGGAAATGATAATATTGAATTATTAAAAGTAAGTGACAGCTCATTCTACATGAAAGAATTGAATGAAAAAATGATTTTTGTGAGCAACCCAACAATGCATATTGAATTGGCTCCCAAAACAGAACATGATGGTATTATCTATCATTTTAATAAAATGGCTAAAGATGATAAAACACCAGATGAATATTTTAAAGCCAAAGAATATGAAAAAGCATTGACTGGGTATTTGAATATTCAGCAAAAAGATTCTTTAAATCCTACGATTAGAGAATACAGTTTAAATAGATTAGGGTATAATTATATACGAAGTAATGAGGATGAAAAAGCTATCGAAATTTTCAAAATAAACAGCATTTTATATCCAAAAAGCTCTAATGTGTATGATGCTTTGGGTGATGGTTATTTGGCTAAAAAGGATACTACAAACGCTATTGTTTATTATCAAAAAGCATTAGCAATAAATCCTGAAAACTCAAATGCTAAAAAGGCGTACAAAAAATTAACAGCTGATTAATATGATTTTAGACACGCTAAAATATCCAATAGGTTTGGCTGAGATTCCTGAGAATATCACTCAAAAAAATTTGAAAGATTGGATTGCTATTTTGGAGGAATTCCCACAAAAATTAGAGTTTTTAGTTCATGAATTATCAGAAAACCAATTAGATACTCCTTATAGAGAATTTGGCTGGACAGTTAGGCAAGTTGTACATCATTGTTATGATAGTCATCAAAATTCTTACATCCGTTTTAAATGGGCATTAACTGAAGACACCCCAATTATAAAAGCCTATGATGAAAAATTATGGGCAAATTTACATGACTCAAAAACGGCTCCTATTTTTTTATCTATTGATGGCTTAAAATCCTTACATGCAAAATGGGTATATCTTTTAAAGGGTTTAAGTATGGCAGATTTAGAGGAATCTTTTATACATCCTTCAGGAAAAAATGTGGTTAATTTAAAAGAAAATATCGGGATTTATGCTTGGCATTGCAACCATCATTTTGCACACATAGAGAACTTAATGATTCGCAAAGGTTGGAAATAACTTTTTGCTACTTTATAAAAAATAGACACTGATTTTCAGATATAAAATGTTTTATAGATTTCTTTAAAAATACTATCTTTCAACTTCAATTTTAAAGATTATGAAAAACGCTCAGGAATACTTTGATGAATATGCTGAAAGTCATCAAAATGAAACGAATCAAGCTATCCATTATATTTGTGTTCCACTTATTTTCTTTAGTGTAATTGGTTTGTTAATGAGCATTCCTGCTACTTTTTTAAGAGATACTTTTGGTTTGTACAATCCTTTGTTAGAAAATTGGGCTGCAGTTGTTGGCGTACTTATTTCTTTCTTTTATTTAAAATTAGGGTTTTGGCATTTTGTTGAAATGCTTTTTGTGATGCTACTTTGTATCATTCTTAATTTTTGGATTGGTAATAATTTTAATTTACTCTATGTTTCCCTTGCCATTTTTGTGTTGGCTTGGTTTGGTCAGTTTTATGGTCATAAAGTTGAAGGCGCAAAACCATCATTCTTAAAAGATTTAGAATTTTTATTAATTGGTCCACTTTGGGTGATTCAGAAATTAGGGAAGAGGAAAAAATAGTTGGAAGTTTAAAATACTGTGATTTTTAAAGACAACAAATACAGTTCTAAAGTAACAATTACAGTTAAAACTACAAATATCAGACTGAGCTTGTCGAAGTCATTTTAATCCCAATTAAATTTATAATTCCAAAATACAATATCAATGAAACCAGCAATAACCTTCGAAGATTTTTTAAAAGTTGATATCAGAATAGGAACCATTATTGAAGTAAACGTTTTTCCAAAAGCAAGAAAACCAGCCTATCAACTTAAAATAGATTTTGGTGTTTTAGGGATTAAAAAATCGAGTGCACAAATCACAGATTTATATACGAAAGAAGATTTGCTAAATAAACAGGTTACTGCAATTATCAACTTTAAACCAAGACAAATCGCCAATTTTATGAGCGAATGTTTGGTTTTAGGTATTTATAATACTGATGGAAATGTAGTTTTATTACAAGCGAATAAAAGCGCTAAAAATGGAGAGCAAGTTAGTTAGTGGTTAGTGGTTAGTGGAGATTAATTAAAAGAATCTCTAACAAATTATTAATTCTTTGGATTGTTCAAAATCACCAAAGCTCCAATAACTCCAGGAATCCAGCCACAAAGCGTTAGTAAAAATATAATTATAAAAGAACCACAACCTTTGTCAATCACAGAAAGTGGTGGAAAAAAGATGGCAAAAAATACTCTAAAAATACTCATTTATACATAGTTTGGTTATCAATAAGACGAATTACATCTATTTTTGTTACAGAAAAAATGCCATCAATTCACGAATTAAAAACTCAGGAATTAATGGAAAAAAATTATAAGTTTTAAAAACTTCTCGATACAATTTTGATGAAAAAATCAAAATCACTCGAAGTGACGTTTTCTTAATAATAAAAAGACCTCACAGGTTTTAAAAACCTGTGAAGTCTGGTTTATTCTAATAATTTTCAATCAGCTTATTGACTGCCAACTGAGGACTGAAAAACTGCCCACTGAAAAATCTACATTTTATCTCCAAAGAAAATAGTATTCATTAACAACTTATTAGTTCCGAACCAAAAAGCTCTAAAGTTGGTATTATCAGTAAAAATAATCACTTTACCTCTTCCAAAACGTTGTGCTTTAAAAGGAACAGTATTCGGAATTATTTTTGCATTTTCTTTAGATATATATCCACTTAATAACGGCTTTGCAGTATATTGAATTGGATTGTTATAACTGTTTTTATCAGCAGTAATAAACATGGTAGAGTTTCTAAACAAAGCCAATTTATCATTCTTATAACCGAAGTTTACAGGATGAGATCTATCAACATTTGCTTCAAAAATTGCGCCTCCAATAACTTGTGCTCCAGATTGTAAAGAACGGTTTTCAAAAGAAACATTTTTAACTGAATCTCTTTTTCGGCTCTCAAAATTCAAACTAATCATTTTATTGCTTGCCAACCAACTTGCAGTATTTTTATACCCAACAATAATTCCTCCATTTTGCACCCAAGTTTTTAATTTTTCTACAGCAGCTTTTTCTAATCTACTACTTGGAATTACAATATGTGTATATTTTGTAATGTCCATTCTATTAAAATCACGCGTATCTAAACGTGTTAAATGCATATCAAAACGTTGATCGAACAAATGCCAAATTTCTCCAGAATCGTTTCCTGTAACTCCATCACCAACAAGCATCGCTACTTTTGGTTTGGTAATAGATGAAAAATTATTTGAACCTAAATCAATTCCGTCATTTAAACCAGTTGTAACACCAGCAATTTTAACGTGACTTTCAGCTGCAACTGTGTTCAAAAATTGATACAACTCTGCTGCATTTAATTCTTGGTTTTGAACAGGAATAAAAATGGTTCCATAATCGTAAGAATTCCCACCATTTTTAAAATTTTTCATAGATACTTTTGCACGCAAACCTTTTTGTAAAATTGTATTTAAAGCTTTTGGAGCGTAGAATTCATTCCAAGGCATTAAATAACCATAATCACTTTTAAAAGAAACATTTCCTGCATTCATTTTTAAATCTGTGATTTCATTTCCTGCTTTTGAAATTGATACATTTTCGGCAAAATCTACACCAAAAGAATGGTTGAAAGTCCAAGCAGAAACGTCGTAAAACAAACTATCTTTAAATTTGGTTCTAACTTCAAACATCGCTTTTACCAAACGTTGGTTTTTCTGATTCATAGGAACTATATAACTATAGCCTTTTTTAAAGGTTTTTCCGTTTTCAGTAAAATCGGCTTTTACTTCATGAATTTTAATATGTTGTTTTTTCATTACTTCTGCTAAATGAAAACTTTTAGCAGCATCTTTTTCATCACCAAAAACAATCGCTTTATTAGAGCCAGTATTTCTAGATTCTTCATAAAAATCTTGCTGAAATTGTAAGATTTTTACTCTCATATTATTTGCAGCTTCTAAAGTAGATAAGGCTGCTGTAAATTGATTTCTAATGGTAAATGGAAACGTTAAGATTCCGTTTTCAGTTTCTTGTGCATGACCTCTAGAACTCGCTTGTTCAAATAAAATACCAATACTTCCATTAATGTCTGGAAATGTAGATCCTTTTCCATAATAAAAATCATCGAAACTTTCTTCTGAATAATACATAGAGCCAATTTTGTCTAACGCTTTTGCATGATAAGTTGCAATTTCTTTGGTTAAATCTTGGTTCATTTGTGGTGTAGAAGGATTTGTTCTACTTGGAATTCCTGGTTGAAAAAAGAAGCTAGAGTTGCTACCCATTTCATGATGATCTGTTAAAATGTTAGGCAACCATTTATGAAAACTTGCAATTCTTGCAGTACTTTCTGGCAATTGAACAGGCAACCAATCTCTATTCATATCAAATTGATAATGATTAGTTCTTCCTCTTGGCCAAATCTCTGAATATTCTCTATCATTAGGATCTGGATTGATGTTTTTACTTCTGTTTGTATTTGCCCAATAAGCAAAACGTTGTAAACCATCAGGATTAAAAGAAGGGTCAAAAAGGATAACTGTATTGTTTAATAAATCATTTATATTATCTGCTGCAGCCAAATAATAAGCAACTGCCAAAGCTGCATTAGAACCACTTGGCTCATTACCATGAATTGAAAATCCTTGGTACACAACAATTGGATTTTTTGAAACATCAATAGAATTATTATTGGTAGCTTCTATATGTTTTTCACGAATATTATCTAAATTTTTATGATTTTCTGGAGAAGTAATTGTCAATAATAACAATGGTCTTCCTTCGTACGTTTTTCCTCTATTTTCTATGGATATTCTATCTGAAGAAGCTGCTATAGCTTTCATATATTCCACTAATTTGTCATGTGTAACATGCCACTCACCTACTTCATGACCAATTACAGATGCTGGAGTTGGTATGTTTTCGTTATAATTTATATTTGCTGGCAAATAATAAGATAAATCTGTTTTTTGAGCAGATAACGTTATTGAAAATAACAATACAATAAAAAGAATTTTCTTCATATAAATGATGATTTTAAAGTTTGGTTTTGCACAAATATAAGAAATGGAAAACTTTATAAGATAGACTTTAACATACAGTTGTATCTATCTAAAAATTAGAAAATGCATTTCTAAAGAATAATTATTGACAATTTTAATTTAAAGTGTTTTTTTAATTTCAACTACTTCTCCAAATAAAAATTTCTTTTGAAAATACACAATAATAAAAATCATAAAAGCATCACATTTTGAAGTTTTATTTTCAAAGCTGAAATCAATTTTAGAAATAATAAAAATTTTTATTTTTTTTAAAATCATATTAAATTTTATAGTACATTTATAAAAAATAAACTGGTTAACCAATCTGGGAAACCAAAACAAAAAATATGTTTAATTATAAAAATTAATTTTATGGAAACAACAATTACTTCTCTTACACCATATTACAAAAACAATAAAATTATAGAATGCTATTTAATCTTAGTTTTTATGTTTGTTTCTCAATGTATAATTGCTCAAGAAACATACAACATTACAGATCCTGAAACTCTTTCTGATTTAACGTTAAATCCTGGAGATATTGTTATTCTACAAGATGGTGTTTATGATTCTGATGCAAGAATTAAATTTAAAGCTGGTACTTCTGGAACAGCTGCTTTGCCAATTACTTTTAGACCAGAAACTCCTGGAGGTGTAAAATTTACAGGCGGTTTAAAAATGAGTATTGGTGGAGATTATCTTATTATTGATGGTTTTCATTGGAAAGGTGGTTTTGGCGCAAGCAATTTTATTGAGTTTAGAGATGGTTATACCTACTCAAATTACAGTAAAATTCAGAATTGTGCAATAGATGGTTTACAAGTTGATCCAGATGATTTAGAAACTGGCACCAGTGTAAAACACAGATGGATTGTTTTATATGGAACAAATAACACCGTAATTAATTGTAGTTTTATGAACAAACCAAGTGCTGGAGCTTTGGTTTTAGTAGAGTTAGAATACAATGCAACTCCAGATGATGGTGCTACAAATACACGTTGTGCAACAGTAAGTCATACCATTAGTAATAATTATTTTTATAAATATGCTAAAATTGATGAAACCCTTACCAATGCAGGAGATAGTGAAACAATTCGTGTAGGAACAAGTGAGTTTCAAAATGTAGATAGCAATACAACTATCAGCAATAATTATTTTGTGGAAGCAGATGGAGAGAATGAAATTATTACCAATAAAAGTAAAAATAACAAATACATAAATAACACATTTAGAAGATCTAGAGGTTCTTTGGTTTTACGTCATGGATCGAATGCAACTGTTGAAGGCAATTATTTTTTAGGCGAAAATGTAGATGGAACTGGAGGAATTAGAATTACAGATAGCAATCACACTATTACCAATAATTATATTCAAGATTGTATTACTGTTTTAGAGCAAGCAAAATGGAATAATGGAATTACTTTTATAGGTGGTGGAGACAATGCTGATGTAAATTGTGCATCTACAAGTGTTTCAAATGGTTATCAAAAAGCTTTAAATATTACACTTTCTAACAATACAATCATCAACACAAATGCTCCTTTATTTTATAATACAGATAAAGGTTCGAATAATGTAACTGGTACAGTTTCAAATAATTTAATTTATTTTGATGCTGGCAATGCCAATAGCACAGATGTTATTTCTGGTGATACTGCCAATTCTTACAACAATTTAGGAACATCTTTAATCTATACTGGTAATGTTTTTAAAGGAGCTAGTTTAGGGGTTACAAACGCAGGTTTCTCTGAAAATAATGGAATTACACTTACTCCAGAAGATGAAATATTTACAATCACTGGAGCTGCAGGAAAAGGTGCAGATTTAGGTACTTACAAACCAATAACAGATGCTATGGTTGGTAGTGGAATTGGTGCTTGTTTTTTAAATAGTTTAGGAGCAAATATTACAGCTACTAATTGCTCAATTCAAGTTGGCGAAACTTTAAACATAAGCAGTTTACCAACACTTTCTTCGGATGCTGATAGTTATGATGTTACTGTAGCTGCAAATGTAAGTTGGACAGCTGTTTCTAATGATACTTGGGTTTCTATCAATACTGCTTCTGGAACTAATGATGCAACTGTTATTATTTCTGTAACTAAAAATGAAACTACAAACCCAAGAACGGGTTCTGTAACTTTTTCTCAAATTGCTGGTGGAGATGATATTGTTAAAACACTTACTATTACACAAGATGGTTTAGACATTACAGATTTATATGAACTTATAAATACAGGTGATGCTGGAGATCCAGTTACAGTCGATTCTTATTCTAAGCAAGAAGATTCCAATGGAAAAACCAATTTTGCAACAAATACTTTAGATAAAGATGTAAACACACAATGGACAGCTGATGATGGAGCTATTTTAAGTGGAGATTTTAAAGGTGATGGAGAATTTATTATTTTCGATTTGAGCAAAGAATATCAATTAGATTTAATTCAAATTGCTACTGACGATAAATCTGATCCTTATGGAATTCAATTTTGGGTTTCTACAACAGGAACTGATACAGCAGATTTTACTAAGGTTATTCCAACTTCTGGAGATTTAGCCATTACAACATCTACAGGAACTCGTGAAACTTATGATCAATATCAAATAACAGCAAATGCACGTTTCGTAAAATTAATTTCTTTTGGACGTTTTAATGCTGATGGAAATTCTAGAAAAAGTCAATGGACGAATATTACAGAAGTAGAGTTTTTTGGAGAAGCAGCAGCATTATCAACTACAAAATTTGATGTCCAAAATATTGAAATGTATCCTGTTCCAACGAAAGATTTCTTGACGATTAAAAGTAAAGTAAATATCAATAGTTTAAGTGTGTATAGTATAGAAGGCAGATTAATTATCAATCAAGAATTAAAGAATAATACAAATGAATATAAACTAAATACAGCACAACTTTCAAACGGAACTTATTTTATAAAATTAAAAAATGATGCTGGTTTAAATGAATCAAAAATGATTGTAATTGCTCATTAATACATTATTCAACTCTTTTTAAATAATTAAAAAAGCTAGTAATCAAATGATTACTAGCTTTTTTTTATTTTAAATTAATACAGAATCTTAAATATCAAGCATCATATTATAAAAAAATCGCTTTTATGGTGATGCAAAAAAATCTTATTAAAGTTAAAGTCTAATTCAATTGAGTTCATTTTTAAGTTCAACCACAAAGTATATTTGTTGAACAAAATAATATGATTTTATGACAAACCTAGATACACTTATAGAGAGATTTCAAAATAAAGACGAAAAGGCTTTCGAAGAATTACACAACATGTATTCTAATAGTGTGTTTGGAATTATTTTAAAAATTGTCAAAAATAAAGATGTTGCAAGCGAATTAACACAAGATGTTTTCTTAAAAATTTGGAACAATGCTACCAGTTATTCTTCTAAAAAAGGGCGTTTTTTTACTTGGGTTTTAAATATTGCTAGAAATTCTGCTATTGATTATACAAGGTCTAAATTTTCAAAGAAATCTTTAAAAAACATTAGTGTCGATAAATTTGCAAATAACTTCATGTCTCATTCAGATTCAGATTCCATAACGAATACTATTGGTTTAGATAAAATTGTGGCTAATTTAGAACCTAAAGTTAGAAATATTTTAAACTTATTATATTTTGAAGGTTTTACTCAAAAAGAAATTTCAGAAGAATATAACATTCCTTTAGGCACTATAAAAACTAGAAAAAGGAATGGCTTATCTCAATTAAAAGCTATATTCATTTAAAAGATAGGAGTTCAAGAGTTTTTAATATCCGTTTTTAATACTGTTCTAATAAATACATTTGAATTTACTAAAAACAAAAAACCTGACAATTTTAAAAAAACTGTCAGGCTATTTATAAAAAAACTAAAAGTATTATTTAATTTCTAAAACTTCTAAATCAAAAACAAGGTCTTTACCTGCTAATGGATGATTCCCATCAACCACAATCGTTTTATCTTTTACCTCCACAACCAACAAATTAATTTCTTCTCCATCTGGTGATTTAGATACTAAACCCATTCCTACTTCAGGAGCCATATCTTGTGGTAATTGTTCTTTATTAACTTCCTGGATTAAAGCAGTATTTACATCTCCATAAGCCTCGTCTTTAGCTATGGTAATGGTTTTTTTCTCATTTAATTTCATATCAATTAAACCCTTTTCAAAACCAGGAATTAACTGTCCTTGTCCTAAAGTAATTTCTAAAGGTTCTTTACCCTCAGAACTATCAAAAATTTGTCCATCAGCTAATTTTCCTGTGTAATTTACTTTTACTGTGTTGTTCTCTTTTACTTGAGTCATACTAAACTTCCTGTTTTTAGAAATACTATTTACATAATTTTTATGCAATAGTTATTTCTGTTAAAAATTATACTTTATAAACCACTAAAACCAAGCCAAACATCAAAAAAGAGCACTAAATTTCTATTTTTTTAAAATTGATAAACATAAAAGTGGCTATAAAGCACTTCTAGTAGGAGTATCATAGCTTTTTAAACTTTTTCAAAATAATGGGTAAAAAATTAAGTCAGTAAAAATGTCAGTCTTTTAAAGTTCATATCCGTATTTTTTTGAATCGTTTTTTAAAGAATCAATAAAAATAATCAAAGAAGTTTTTGAAGAGAAGTATATTGATTTTTTTATTCAGATATTTGTTTTAACCTTTTTTTTGATGAAAAATGATTGATAATTCTATTTTACTAAAACTGAACAATGCACTTTCTGGTGATGTTTTATTTGATAATTTACACAAAACTTTATATGCAACAGATGCATCAGTTTACAGAAAAATTCCTTTAGCAGTTGCGTTTCCAAAAGATGAAAACGATCTTAAAATCTTAATTGATTTTGCGACTAAAAATAACATCACTTTAATACCAAGAACTGCAGGAACATCTCTTGCTGGACAATGTGTTGGAGATGGAATTGTGGTAGATGTTTCTACACATTTTACCAACATGCTTTCTTTTGATGAACAAGCAAAAACCATCACATTACAACCAGGAATTGTAAGAGATTCTCTAAACGTTTTTCTAAAACCTTTTGGGTTATTTTTCGGACCAAACACCTCAACCTCAAACAGATGTATGATTGGTGGAATGGTTGGTAATAATTCCTCTGGAAGTACTTCTATAAAATACGGAGTTACTCGTGATAAAGTGTTGCAAATTGATGCCATTTTAAGTGATGGAAGCACAGCAATTTTTAAAGAAATTTCTTCGGATGAATTTAAGGAGAAAACAAGATTAGATTCTTTAGAAGGTAAAATTTATAAAAGCATCTATGCTGAATTGTCATCAAAAGAAAATCAACAAGAAATAATAAACGAATTCCCAAAACCAGCAATTCATAGAAGAAATACGGGTTATGCAGTTGATGAATTTTTAACTTCAGATTTATTTGGAGGAACTGAACCAACCATAAACGTTGCTAAATTTTTATCTGGAAGTGAAGGAACTTTGGCTTTTTCAACAGCAATTACGTTGCAATTAGACAACTTACCTCCTACTGAAAGTATTATGGTTTGTACGCATTTTAAATCGATCAATGAAAGTTTAAAAGCCACTGTAATTGCCATGAATCACAATTTGTATAATTGTGAGTTGATGGATAAAACCATTTTAGATTGTACAAAAAACAACAGAGAATTAGCTAAAAGTAGGTTCTTTTTGCAAGGCGATCCTGAAGCTGTTTTAATGTTAGAAGTTTCTGCAAATACATTGCCAGAAGCTGAACTTTTAGCAGACAAATTGATTGCAGATTTAGAACAAAATGACTTTGGCTATCATCATCCAAAAGTATATGGAGCAGATATTGCCAAAGTACATTATTTAAGAAAAGCAGGTTTGGGTGCTTTAGGAAATATGGTTGGTGACATGAAAGCTGTGGCTTGTATTGAAGATACTGCTGTTGCTCTAGAAGATTTGCCAAACTATATTGAGGAGTTTACAGAAATCATGACAAAATATCAGCAAAATGCTGTGTATTATGCACATGCAGGAGCTGGAGAATTGCATTTACGTCCGATTTTGAATTTAAAGAAAAAGGAAGATGTTGTTTTATTTAGAAAAATAACCACAGAAACTGCTGAGTTAGTCAAAAAATACAAAGGTTCTTTTTCTGGCGAACATGGAGATGGAATTGTTCGTGCAGAATTTATTCCCTTAATGATTGGCGAGCAAAATTATCAATTATTAAGACGAATTAAAAAAGCTTTTGACCCAAACAACGTTTTTAATCAAGGAAAAATTACAGATGCTTTTTCAATGGATAAAAACTTGCGTTATGAAGTGGGTAGAATTGAACCAGAAATTAAGACAATTCAAAATTTTTCTGACAGTGAAGGTATTTTAAAACTTGCAGAAAAGTGTAATGGTTCTGGAGATTGCAGGAAACCTGTGGAAGCTGGAGGAACCATGTGCCCAAGTTATAGAGCTACAAAAAACGAGAAAGACACAACAAGAGCAAGAGCAAATACTTTACGTGAATTTTTAACGAATTCAGAGGAAGCTAACAAGTTTAATCACAAAGAATTAAAAGAGGTTTTTGATTTGTGTTTAAGTTGCAAAGCTTGTGCTTCTGAATGTCCTAGTAATGTAGATATTGCAACTTTAAAAGCAGAATTTCTATATCAATATCAAGAAACAAATGGCTATTCTTTTAGAAATAAAATGTTTGCCAATAACGCCAAATACAATAAGTTAGGCAGCAAATTGCCAAAAATTACGAACTTTTTCACCAATTCAATTTTGGCAAAAAAGGTTTTAGGAGTTGCTGTAGAACGTTCAGTTCCTAAATTGACAAATGAAACTTTAGAGAGTTGGTTGCAAAAACATCAACCAAAATCCTCTACAAAAGTTGTGTATTTATTTAAAGATGAATTTACAAATTATTACGATTCAGAAATTGGAAAAGATGCTGTTTTTCTATTAGAAAAATTAGGCTATGAAGTCAAAAATATTGGGCATGATGAAAGTGGAAGAAGTCATATTTCAAAAGGATTTTTAAAAGAAGCAAAAGTAATTTGCAACAATAATGTTACCATTTTTAAAGATATAATTACTGATGAAACTCCACTAATTGGAGTTGAACCATCAGCAATTTTAACCTTCAGAGATGAGTATATTCGTTTAGCTGATGATAAAACATCCGCAGAAAAAATAGCAAAAAATGTTTTTACTTTTGAAGAGTTTTTAGCCAAAGAAATCGAAAAAGGAAATATTGATATTTCACTTTTTACAGCAGCAAAAAAAGAAATTAAAATTCACGGACATTGTCATCAAAAAGCATTGTCTGGAACACATTCTAGTTTTCAGGTTTTGAATATTCCTAAAAATTATTCTGTTACCATTATCAGTTCTGGTTGTTGTGGAATGGCTGGAAGTTTTGGCTATGAAAAGGAACATTATAAAGTTTCTATGCAAGTTGGTGAAGACACTTTATTTCCAAAAGTGAGAAATTATAGTGCAGAAACCGAAATTGCTGCTGCAGGAACAAGTTGTAGACATCAAATTTATGATGGTACAAAACGTATTGCAAAACATCCTATTACCATATTGAAAGAAGCTCTTTTATAGTTTACAGCATTCAGTTTCAGTTTCCAGTAAAATGCTCACTGAATACTGAAACTGAATACTGATTACTATTCTTTTCGTACATTTAAACTCTAATCCTTCTATTTTGCAAAAAAAATCAAAAACAACAGCAATGTTTGCCTTAATTATTGCAGGCGAAGCTATCTTTTTATTGCCATTTATTTTGATGCGTGTTTTTAAACCTGTTATTAGAGAGGCTTTTTTAATTTCTGATGCTCAAATTGGTGAAGCCCAAGCTTTATATGGAATTACAGCTGTTGTCTCCTACTTTTTTGGCGGTTTTATTGCAGACAAATGGGAACCTCGAAAATTATTATCAATTTCTTTACTACTAACAGCTTTTGGTGGCTTTTGGCTGACTACAATTCCATCGATATTTACCTTAAAAATGTTATATGCTTTTTGGGGAGTTTCTACAATTTTATTGTTTTGGGCTTCTTTGATAAAAGCAACCAGACAATGGGGAAATCAAAATAACCAAGGTTTATCTTTTGGTTTATTAGATGGTGGAAGAGGATTTTTCGCTGCAACAATTGCTTTATCAGGAGCAGGAATTTTAACCTTCTTTTTTCCACAAAAAGGAGAACAAATCACCTTTGAAAATAAAGTAGAAACACTGCAATATATTATAGGTTCAATAACTTTAATTGTTTTTTTAATTGCGCTTTTAGTTTGGAAAGTAATTCCGAAAGAAAAAGGAACTGCTCAGATTCATGAGAATGATAACAAAGAGTTTCAATTTAATTTTAAAGAAGCCTTTTTGTTGATGAAACAACCAAAAGTAATCTATCATTCGTTGATTATTTTTTGCGCTTATTGTTCTTATAAACTCACTGGTGTTTATGGCACGTATGCCAAAGATGTCTGGAATTACAGCTTAGAAGAAGCTACTTATTTTGCTGTTTTTATTCAGTATTTAAGACCTATTGCAGCAATTTCTATTGGTTATATTGCAGATAAATTTTTACCCTCAAAATTAATTGTGCCAAGTTTTTCTGTGTTGATTTTTGCATCAATATTATTAGGTTTTGGGTTTTTCAATCATCAACCTATATTTTTATCATTTACAGTATTTATCTTTATGGCTTTTGGTACATATTCCTTAAGAGGTTTGTATTTTGCCATAATCGAAGAAACAAAAACACCTTTTCAACTTACAGGAACTTTAGTAGGTATTATTTCTGTGGTTGGTTTTACTCCAGACATATTTATGTCCTTATTTAACGGATATATGTTAGGCGAAAATCCTACAATTTTGGAATATCAACATTTATTTACAACCTTTACAATTATACCTATTGTTGGTTTATTAGCAGCTTTAGGTTTTCAAAAAAGTATATCAAAATTATGAGTAAAAAAGACAAATACGTAGCAAATGAAAATCGCTATGAGAAAATGAACTACAGAAGAACAGGAAATAGTGGTTTATTATTACCTGAAATTTCTTTGGGTTTATGGCACAATTTCGGAGATGTAGACGATTTTGAAAATTCAAGAAATTTATTGAAGTGTGCGTTTGATAATGGAATTACGCATTTTGATTTGGCAAACAATTATGGACCTCCTCCAGGTTCTGCAGAAAAAAACTTTGGAAAAATCTTAAAAAAAGATTTCAAAAATTATAGAGATGAATTAATTATTTCATCGAAAGCAGGGTATGAAATGTGGGCTGGTCCTTATGGAGATTTAGGTTCCAAAAAGTTTTTGGTAGCCAGTTTAGATCAAAGTTTAAAAAGAATGGGTTTGGATTATGTTGATATTTTTTATCATCATAGACCAGATTATGATACGCCTTTAGAAGAAACTATGGGTACTTTAGATTTAATGGTGAGACAAGGAAAAGCATTATATGTTGGTTTGTCCAACTATGAACCAGAAAGAGCTGAAAAAGCGTTCAAAATTTTGAAAGATTTAGGAACTCCTTGTTTAATTCACCAACCAAGATATAGTTTGTTTGATAGATGGATTGAAGATGGTTTGTTAGATTTATTAGGAAAAGAACAAATTGGTGCCATCTGTTTTTCGCCTTTAGCACAAGGAATGTTAACCAATAAATATATTAATGGTTTACCAAAAGATTCTAGAGCAGTTAAAGATAGTCCGTTTTTAAATACTGATAAAGTGCAGGAAATGTTGCCAAAAATTAAGGCTTTACATGAAATCGCTAAAAACAGAAATCAGAATTTAGCACAAATGGCAATTTCTTGGATTTTAAAGGATGATAGAATTACATCTGTTTTAATTGGTGCAAGTAAAACTGAACAGATTTTAGATAGTGTAAAAGCGATAGAGAATACTGTTTTTTCTGAAGAGGAATTGAAGGAAATTGAAAGCGTTTTGAAAAGCTAAATACATGAATTCTAGAAGTTTTAAATTTTCTTTAAGAGTATTATTGAAATGATTTTGTTAAATTTGTTTAATTAATAACCAAAAAACATAAACAAATGTCTACAAAAAAACTTATTATAAAACACGCCATTTTAATTTCATTAATGATTGGAGGTTTTTTCTTCCTGTCTAAATTGGTGGGATTAGAAGAAAATCCATATTTAAGATTTGTAAACTTATTATTTGTAATTATAGGAATTAGACAAGCAATTAAAACAAATATCTATGGAAACAAAGTAACGAACCATGGAAAAAACTTTGCAACAGGCTTTGCTTCTGCTGCTTTAGCTGTTGTACTATCTACGATTGGTGTTGTTATTTACATCGAATTTATAAATCCTGAGTTTTTAGAAATCATGAATCAATCTTTTTTAATTGGTGGTGATACTTCTTTATTTGAACTTACTTTTACTTTAGTTATTGAAGGGTTAGCGACATCTATTGTAAGTACTTTAATTGTAATGCAATTCTTTAAAAATCACAAAAAAGAAGATGTAAAAGCATAAAAACAATTTTTAATAAACATAAAAAAGCTCCAATATGGAGCTTTTTTTATGTTTATTAATTAAAAGTTTAATACTATTCAATAACACCTTCATCCGTTAAAAGAGAGAAGAATTTATCTAAATTTGGTAGAATTACAATACGTGTTCTTCTATTTTTTGCTCTATTTTTATTCGAACTATTTTCAACCAAAGGCATTGTAGAACCTCTACCTGCAGCAATTAATCTTTTACCTTCTACTTGATATTTATTCTCTAGAAGTCTAATAATTGACGTAGCTCTTTTTACACTTAAATCCCAATTATCTTGCACAACTGCATTACTTATAGTTCTAGAATCTGTGTGCCCTTCAATCATAACATCCATACTTGGTTCAGATTTTATCACTTTTGCTAATTTTTCTAATAAAGGATAAGCACTACTTTTAATGTTATAACTTGCAGTATTAAAAAGTAATTTATCAGAAACAGAAATCATCACTACAGTTTGATCAATGTTAATTTCAATATCATCAGAATTTTCTAAATCTGAAGTATCTATAGATTTTTTTAAATTATAAGACACTGCAATATTTAAGGAATCTTTTAACGTTTTAGCGTTTGCTAAAATAGCAGGATCTACTTTTGCCAGTGTTTCCAACATTTTTTGTTTTGTTTTTTTAGATATTACAGCAGCATTACCAACCATATCTAATTTTACTTCATTGTCTCTTTGTAAAGAAACATTATCACTTTTTAAAGAATTTATTTTATCATTATAAGAAACCACTCGTTCCTCAATTTTTGCAAATTTAGCTTCTAATTCCTCTTTCTCTAAAGTTGTTTTTTGAAGTGTTCCTTTTGTATTGGTATGTCTTTCTTCTAATTCAACATATTTCTTTTTTGAAACACATGAAGTTGTCATCATTGCTAAAAAAGCAACTGGTATCATAAGTCTTTTCATAATTAATGTTTTATAGTTACTTCTATAAACTCATAAAAAAGAGCGATATTCTTTAGAGTGCTTCGTTTTTTGATTTCTTTAACGTTATAAGTTAAAAAAACCATAAGAAATGACTCTTATGGTTTTGTAAAAACTTAATTAAAAAAAATGTTAGTTCAATATTATTTGAGCGAATTTAAGCTTCCAATAATTGTTTGAATTTTAGCCAAGGTATCAGATTCTTTTTTACGTTCTAATTCTAAGACTTTTTCTGGAGCATTTGCTACAAAACGTTCGTTAGATAATTTCTTTTGAATCCCCACTAAAAAGCCTTCTGCTCTTTTTAATTCTCCAGATAATTTTTCTATCTCTGCTTCAACATCGATATTTTCTATGGATATTGGCACAAAGTATTCGTTCGATTTTACTCTAAAAGAAGCGCCTTCTACTTTCTCTGTAACTGTTGTTATAGTTGCAGTATTTGTCAGTTTTTGAATAACAGCATCAAATTCTTTTGGATTCTGTTCTGCATCAATTACAAACAATTCAATAGCATCTTTAAACGCAATATTTTTATCTTTTCTAATCGTTCTAATTCCTGAAATTACATCCGAAGCAAAATCAAAATCTGCAATTATCTGTGCATCAAAATCTTTTATTACAGGATATTTAGCAATAATTAAAGCTTCTTCTGGAGTTCTATCAGCAATAAATTGCCAAATTTCTTCCGTTAAAAATGGCATAAAAGGATGCAACACTTTTAAATTATTTTCTAAAACTTCAATAATAGCATCAAACGTAGTTTTATCAATGGGTTGTAAATAGGCAGGTTTTACAATCTCTAATAACCAAGAAGAAAAATCATCATTTATTAATTTATAAATTGCCATTAAAGCATCAGACAATCTGTATTTAGAAAAATGATCTTCTATTTCTGCTAATGCTTTTTGAAATTTTGCTTCATACCATTCTAAACCAATTTTTGCAGTTTCTGGTTGAGGCAAACTTGCATCAACTTCCCAACCTTTTATCAATCTAAAAGCATTCCAAATTTTGTTGGCAAAACCTTTTCCTTGTTGGCATAAATCTTCATCAAACAGAATATCGTTTCCTGCTGGCGCACTTAATAATAAACCAACTCGAACACCATCTGCTCCAAATTCTTTTATCAATTTTAAGGCATCAGGAGAATTCCCTAAAGATTTAGACATTTTTCGTCTTTGTTTATCTCTAACCAAACCAGTTAAATACACATTTTCGAAAGGTCTTGCATCTTTATATTCATACCCTGCAACAATCATTCTTGCAACCCAGAAAAATAAAATATCTGGACCAGTTACTAAATCGTTTGTTGGATAATAATATTTAATTTCTTCGTTTTCTGGATTTCTAATTCCGTCAAAAACCGACATTGGCCACAACCAAGAAGAAAACCAAGTATCTAAAGCATCTTCATCTTGACGCAAATTTTTAGTTGTTAATTCATCGTTTTTAGTTCTCTCTTTTGCAAGAACTAATGCATCTTCGATATTTTCTGCAACTACAAAATCTTCTTTTCCATCTCCATAGAAATATGCAGGAATTTGTTGTCCCCACCAAAGTTGACGAGAAATATTCCAATCACGCACATTTTCCATCCAATGTCTGTAGGTATTTTCGAACTTTTTTGGATATAAATTTACTTCTGCATTTTCTCCTAAAACAGCATCAATAGCAGGTTTTGCTAAATCTTCCATTTTTAAAAACCATTGATCAGATAATCTTGGTTCAATTACTGCTTTTGTTCTTTCTGATGTACCAACTTTATTGGTATGTACTTCAGTTTTTACTAAAATACCTTTTTCTTCTAATTCTTTAGCGATTTCTTTTCTTACAACAAACCTATCTTTTCCTTGATAATGTAAACCAAAAGAGTTCAAAGAAGCATCATCATTAAAAATATCGATAACCTCTAAATTGTGTTTATCACCTAAATTTTTATCATTTTCATCGTGAGCAGGTGTTACTTTTAAGCAACCAGTTCCAAACTCCAAATCCACATATTCATCCTCAATAATTGGAATAATTCTTCCAGATAAAGGCACAATGGCTTTCTTCCCTTTTAAATGGGTAAAACGTTCATCATTTGGGTTGATACAAATTGCAGTATCACCAAAAATGGTTTCTGGACGAGTTGTAGCAATCGTTAACGTATCTTCTGAATCTTCAATTTTATATTGTAAATAATACAAGTTTCCTTGTCTTTCTTCATGAATTACTTCTTCATCAGAAAGTGTAGTTTTTGCTTCAGGATCCCAATTTACCATTCTGTAACCTCTGTAAATTAAACCTTTGTTGTATAAATCAACAAAAACTTTAATTACAGATTCAGACATTTCTGCATCCATGGTAAATTTGGTTCTTTCCCAATCGCAAGAAGCACCTAACTTTTTTAGTTGTTCAAGAATTTTTCCTCCATATTCATCTTTCCAATCAAAAGCATGTTGCAAAAATTCTGCGCGTGTTAAATCGCTTTTAGAAATTCCTTGCTCTTTTAATTTTGCTACAACTTTTGCTTCTGTAGCAATAGATGCGTGATCTGTTCCTGGAACCCAACAAGCGTTTTTACCCAATAATCTTGCTCTACGAATTAACACATCTTGAATTGTATTGTTCAACATGTGGCCCATGTGCAAAACTCCTGTTACATTTGGAGGTGGAATTACAATTGTATAAGATTCTTTGGTGTGATCTACTTCCGAATGAAAATAGTTATTTTTCATCCAATAAGCATACCACTTATCTTCTACTTTACTTGCATCATATTTAGATGGAATTGCCATACTTTGGAATAATTTTTGAATATAGTTCGCAAAAATACAATTCTCTTTTTTGTAGAGGAAATGTGAGGTTGATTATTTTAGGGTAGAATTATACTTTAATTTTAAGCCACGAATTCACGAATAAAGAAGTTCGAAAAAATAAAAGATTAATTTCACGAATAAAACCCGATATTTTATTAAAAGATTGATAAAATTATTTAATAATCCTTGCACAAAAATTCGTGCATTTATGGCAAATTTTAAGGTAATAAACACACAAAATAAAAGTATGATTTTGACCTATTTATTATTTATCATTTTAAAATCGTAAATTTGTAATATGAAAAAAGTATTTCTTTTTGTTTTAGCGTTGCTATTTTCAATGGCGATTTCTGCTCAGGAATTCAAGTTTGAAAAAGAAACCATTAATTATGGAAAAATTAAGAAAAATGCGGATGGCAAACGCGTTTTTAAATTCACGAATGTTGGTGATGCTCCCATCATTATAAAAGAAATTAAAACTTCTTGCGATTGTACAGTTCCTGAAAAACCTAAAAAACCAATTATGCCAGGAGAAGAAGCAACCATTACTGTTTCTTATGATACTGCAACTGTTGGTGGTTTCTCTAAAGAAATTATTATTTTCTCGAATGCAAAAACATCACCCAAAAAAATTAAAATTAAAGGTTTTATAATTGATTAATATGAAAACGATACTTGCTTTATTTTTTATAGGATTTTTCAATTTTGCTATCAATGCTCAGGAATTTAAGTTTGATAAAGAAACTATTGATTATGGTAAAATTGATAAAAAAGCAAATGGCGTTAGAACTTTTACATTTACCAATATTGGAGATCAACCCTTAATTATAAAAGATATAAAATCTACTTGTGGTTGTACTGTTCCAGAAAAGCCAAAAAAACCAATATTACCAAACGAAAAAGGAATTATAAAAGTTTCCTACAATACAAATATTATTGGCGGTTTTTCTAAATCCATCACCATTTTATCGAACGTAAAAAACGAAAGAACAGTGCTGAAAATTAAAGGTTTTGTGTATGATGGAGTTACTTTAGAGAAAGAAAAAAGCATGCTTTCTAACGAAAATTAAATTTTTCTTTCTAAACGAAATTGGAATTTCATTTTAACACCTTTTCTATCAATTAACATTTTAATTTTTCTACCTTTTTTTTCTTGAAATTTATTTACAATTTCACCAAGCGTATATTCATAGGCAGCTTTTCCGTTTATTTTGATAATAACATCATCTTTTAATAAACCTGCTTTATCTGCTGGAGATCCTTTTACAACCATTTTAATTTTATATGTTGGTTTAAAAATATACGAAAAGCTGGTAATAAAACTAATTGAGTTATTAAGGTTTTCTGTATTTAACTTCTGACTATAGCCTCCTGTAAATTTTTGTGGTTTTTTTTCTTTTATTAATTCTTTTCCATAATAAACAACATCTAAACCACTCATATTGTAATTGAATTCCTTTTTTAAAGAGCTATTTTTTTTAAGCATCATTTGTCTGTTAGAATAATCGAACCAAACAATAAATCTTTTTAAAATACTGGCTCCAAGACTTCCATTTCTTTCTTTATATTTTCGAGCATTATAGGTGGAAACAGCATCTAAAAAGGAAACCGTTGGTTTTTCTAATTCGAAAGATTTTAGCTTTATTTTAGGAATTCTACTTCTATTTCCATGAATGGAACCACTTAAACCTTCCCCTAAAATATCAGCAAAAAAACGATTTGGAGTTTGTATAACCTCTTTCGTATTTTCAAATAACCAAATAGCATCACTTCCTCCAGAATCTACTAAAAGTTTTACATCCGTTAAAGAATTTCCAACAGTATCTAACTGAACTTGTGCATCTATATAAGGTTTTCTTCTGTAAAAGGACAAAGGAAAAATTTCACATTTTCGGCATTTTTTTAAGGTATATTTTTCTGGTTTATAGAAAACTATTTTTTTACTCTTATAATTAATTTTAACAACAAAATTCTTTAGTAAATTGTACCCAACAATACCATGAATAGTAGTGCCCATTTTTGCAGATAAATCGAAAAAATCCTCTATAATAACATACAAAGTTTCATTAGAACTGGTTAAACCTTTTATATTTATTTTATTATTTTTTGATATTAAAGCTTGCACAGATTTTCCATTTCCTAAACCTTGTAGATTTACTTTTTCAACATTATTTAAACCAATACTATCATTTTTAGTGATGTTAAAAAGAATGGTTTTATTGACACCAGAATCTAAAATAAAAGACAATTTTTTTCCATTTATTTCTAAAGGAATTACAATTAAATTATTAATCAATTTAAAACTAACACGTTCTTTTGATGCTGTTTTATCTAACAAAGAAAACCCTTCTTGAGAATTGTTTTCTAAAGAAAAACCAAGGAAAAGAATTAAAAAAATTAGTTGTTTTTTTTTCACAAAAAAAAGGATTTTGGATATGATTATCAAGATACAAATTAAGTTTTACTTCTAAACATTCCCTGCAAACTTTTAGGTGATTAAAGATTCCGAAATAAAAACAGCTATTTAAAATATATTTCGGAAATTTGCATCTAAATTTTAAAAAATCAATAGTATGCCTACAATATCTAAGAAAGGGAATCAAATGCCAGAATCGCCAATAAGAAAATTGGTGCCTTATGCAGAAGATGCGAAAAAAAGAGGAGTTAAAGTATACCATTTAAATATTGGTCAGCCAGATATTAAAACACCACAAGTTGCTTTAGATGCTGTTAAAAACAACAATATCGAAACGTTGTCTTATGCACGTTCTGAAGGTTCTGAAGAGTATAGAGTTAAACTATCTAAATACTACAAAAACAACAACATAAATGTAACTGAAGATAATATTATTGTAACCACAGGTGGTTCTGAAGCATTGTTTTTTACAATGGGTAGTATTGCAGATACTGATGATGAAATAATAATTCCTGAGCCTTTTTATGCAAATTATAATGGTTTTGCTACAGCTTCTGGAGTTACAGTTGTTCCTGTAATATCTAATATTGATGATAATTTTGCACTTCCTAAAATTGAGGAATTTGAGAAATTAATCACAAAAAAAACAAAAGCAATTTTAATTTGTAATCCAGGAAACCCAACAGGATATTTATATTCTAAAGAAGAAATGGAAAAGTTGAAAGAAATTGTTTTAAAGCACGATTTATTTTTAATTGCTGATGAAGTGTATCGTGAATTTGCTTACGATGGTTTAGAGCATACTTCTGTACTTTCTTTAGATGGTTTAGATGAAAACGCGATTATTGTAGATTCTGTCTCTAAACGTTACAGCATGTGTGGAGCAAGAATTGGTTGTATTGTTTCTAAAAATAAAACCTTCATAAAAACAGCTGTTAAATTTGCGCAAGCAAGATTAAGCCCACCAACCTATGCATTAATTGCTAGTGAAGCTGCTTTAGAAACGCCACAAAGTTATTTTGATGATGTAAAAGCAGAATATGTGGAAAGAAGAAATACTTTAATTGCTGAATTAGAAAAAATTGAAGGCCTAAAGGTTGCCAAGCCAAAAGGTGCTTTCTATTGTGTTGCTCAATTACCTGTTAAAGATACAGATGCTTTTGCTCAGTGGTTATTGGAAGATTTTAATTTAAATAACGAAACTGTAATGGTTGCTCCTGCAAGTGGATTTTACTCAACTCCAGGTGAAGGAAAAAACCAAATTAGAATGGCATACGTTTTAAACAAAAAGGATTTGATTAAGTCTGTAGAGATTTTAAAAGAAGCTTTGAAGGTTTATAAAGAGTAATTTTATAAATAATTACTGTTTAAAAAAAATAACATATCCCGTAATTTTTGCGGGATATTATTTTTTAAAAGTTATTATTTTACGAGTTGGGTATAATTTAAACGAATGAACATAAATCGAATTTTTAGTTTAATTTTTTCGCTTGTAATTTTAGCAAGTTGTGAAAATGATTACGAAAATCGAAAATTTCAGGAATCTGATAAGAAAAAACTGATTTTACAAGAAAACATTCTTTCTAAAGAATATCTGAAAACAGCTGAATACAAAAACCACAGATATTCAAAAGTATTTGACACCATAAGTTTGGAAACAAATTACAAATATGAATCAGAACTTTGGAAACAAAATAGAATCATTGGCGGATTTGTTGCGTCAACTTATATTCATCCAAAATCTGAATTAAAAAATATGAATGAATATTTTTTAAGTTATATAGCTGGTCATAATTTTGAGGAATTTATTTCACCAAATTTTAGATATGAAAGAACTTATGAATTTAGTTTACCTTTCGAAAAATACCGAATTTACAAAATGATTGCAAATGACACTTTGAATATGGGATTTGCTTTCAATATTTTAAAAGAGAATAAAATAATATTCACTTCTATTGTAACAAACGAAAAACTTGAATTAGAAATTGAAGAATTAATTAATAGAGTAAATAAAATATAAAACTATGCTCAACATCTGTAAATAACAAATTGATCAGTCATATTAGCTTACTATTATCTCTATTGATTTCTACTTTAACAAGTATCTTTAGTTTCACTAAAAAATAAAAATCAAGCTCATAAAAAATGAAAAGGTGTATTTTTACTTTTTAACCATCTCAAATGAATATCCAACAAAACATTTCTTTAGAAAACTACAATACTTTTGGTATTGATGTAACAGCAAAACGTTTTATTTCTGTTGATTCAGTATATCAATTACAGCAACTTTTAAAAACAGAAAAGGACATTTTTCTAATTTCTGGTGGAAGCAATATGTTACTGACAAAAGATATTAAAAAATTGGTTGTACATATTGATATCAAAGGAATTTCTATTGATAAAGAAGATGAGGATTTTGTTTATTTAACAGTCAATGCTGGTGAAAATTGGCACGAATTTGTATTGTTTTGTGTCGATAATAATTATGGAGGCATTGAAAACTTATCGTTAATTCCTGGAAATGTTGGTACTTGCCCAATTCAGAATATTGGTGCGTATGGAGTTGAAGTAAAAGACACGATTACAAAAGTTGAAGCGATAGAAATTGAAAGTCAAAAATTAGTTTCGTTTTCAAATGCTGAGTGCAATTTTGGGTATCGAAATTCGATTTTTAAAAACGAAGTAAAAGGCAATTATGTAATTAGCGCTGTTAGTTTTAAATTGACGAAAAAGAATCATCAATTAAATACTTCTTATGGTGCTATTGAAACTGAATTAGTATCAAAAAACATCAAAAACCCTTCTTTAAAAAATATTTCTGATGCAGTAATCGTCATCAGAAAATCGAAATTACCAGATCCAAAAGAAATTGGTAATAGTGGTAGTTTTTTTAAAAACCCAGTAATTTCTGAAATGTTGTTTGTAGAACTGCAAGAAGAATATCCAAATATTCCAAGTTATAAAATTTCTGAAACTGAGGTTAAAATTCCTGCTGGCTGGTTGATAGAAAAAGCTGGTTTTAAAGGAAAACGTTTTGGCAATAATGGTGTTCATGAAAAACAAGCCTTGGTTTTGGTAAATTATGGCAATGCTACTGGAGAACAAATTTATCAATTGGCAAAAAAAATACAGGAAACAATTTTAAAACAGTTTCGTATTTCTCTAGAAATTGAAGTAAATATAATTGCATAAAAAGTTGAAAATTAATTTATAATTTTCATTGAATACTCAAGAATAACTTTTATTTTAGAAGATTGAAAAATTAAATACGTAATCATTTTTGATTTTGATTTTATCAAAGCATCCTAAATCTGATAATACGATTTTTCTTTAAACATTATTTGTAAAACTGTAACGAATCAAAAAAGAGTTATACGTATGTCATTATACAACAGAATAAATATAGGTTTAGCACTTTCAATAGTATTTTTATTAGTATTTGCTACAAACAGATTAGATAAAAGACATTTTGACACTGTACAAAACACCGTAATTAGTTTACATACAGATAGAGTTATTGCGCAAGATTTAATCTACAAAATGAACCTTATTATATATAACAAGCAAATTTCTTTGCTTGCTGACAGCTCTAAAAATGGTAATCATAATTTCAATAAAGATTTCAACCTATTAATCGAAAAATTTTCTGAAACAAAGCTTACAAAAAAAGAGGGTCAAATTTTTGAAAAGCTAAAAGTAGATTTTAGTAAGCTAACTGATTTAGAAGCTAAAAAACTTGAAAATAATGATGAGATATTGTCCAACATCAATATTATAAAATCGGATTTAATTAAATTATCTGAAATACAGATTAAAGAAAGTAAAAGTTTAACGAGCATTGCTCAAAAATCTTTAGACACCAATAATTTAATGTCTAAATTAGAAATTGGCTTTTTGGTACTTATTGGTTTAATTATTCAGTTTACAATATTTTATAGAGTAAAAAAGTCGAAAAAAGAAAATGTGTAACCATTATTTTTCCATTTTAAATAATTAGGTTATAAAAAAAATCCTTAACATTAAAAATGTTAAGGATTTTTTTTATTTAATTTTGTTGCTTTTGAAGTTTTGAAAGGAATAAAACAAGAAATAATAAACTAAGAACTAAAATTATAAAAAATGTGCTTGTAGCATATTGAGTTTCTGTTGTATTTATATTCACAAACTTATTTTCATCAACATTTAATAACATAGAATGCTTGTTTTTTACATTCAACATAAAACGTTCTTTGGTAAAATCTTCTTTTAAAATAACCAAAGCACTTTCACTTTTATAAATATCTTGAAAAGCAGTATTCGTGATTTTTAAGTTTTTTATAGTTGTAGGCATATTAATTACGTTAAAAACCACATTGGTTTCGTTACCTAATTTTACAAAACCTTTTTCTAAAATTATATGTTCACCATTAAGAACAATCTTTAAATTATTTCTTAGATGTATGAGAACCATTTCTTTAAATTCTTCTGGAGTTTTATAAGGTGTGTCTGCAAAATTGGTTTTTATCTCTTGCTGAAATGCTGTTAAAGAAGCTCTAACCTGCAAAATCCAAACATTATTTTCTTTTTCTACCAACATTGTTGTAGATATATTTGATTGATGTGCTTTTGTAAGTATTGAAAAAAACACAAAACTAAAAACGATAATTATTCTCTTCATAAGATATCTATTTATTCTACGTAAGCACCTTTTAAACAGTTTATAAAGTTATTATTTCCTGGAGCATCAACATGATAATGGTAACCTCTAATTTCATCAGAATGACCTCTACATTCGTCTAAATCTTCTGGTTTGTTTCCATTGGCATCTAATTGCGCATATAAACCATTTCCATCCATAGCATAACCAATCATTACTGCATGATTATCTGTTTGTGGAATCTGAGTAGAAACGCCTGTTGCAGCATGATAATGATAACCAGCATTTAAATTAATATGACCTCCAGCATCATCAAAAGGAGCTAAAGTGTATGCTCCTAAAATTGCATCTGTTGGAGCTGGAGCATCAAAAACAACACCATTAAAAGCAATTCCTCTGTGTGATGGACCATTACTTCTTCTTCCAGGAGGTCCTGGTCTGCCAAAGTTATTATTAACATTCGAGTTTGCAGGAACCACAGGTATTAAATAGGTTTGTGTTAAATCTGTAATATAAGATGGTAAACATTCCACACAAAAATTCTCATATTCTTCACCTACATTTGGGTTTGCAGCATTTGCGCAATCTTCTTTAGTTTCTGTGGTGTAAATATCTCCATTAGCATCGTACATTTTCCACTTACTATCATTGTAAAATGTTGCCATATTTTCTATAAAAGCACCATCAACATCGTAAACTTCTCCATTTTCTAGCCAAATACCTCCTTTATCTGCACCATCAGCAATATTATCTGGACACCAAGGTCCCATTTCATGATCTGTAGGAGTACTTTTAGATACAATTTTATAACAGTCAGTTTCAGTTCCATTAGACAAAGTACAAGGAACTTTTGTAACTGTTACAGTATTACCATCCACCAAAAACAAATATGGATTTACAGGAGTGCCATTTTCGGTAATTTTAGGTTTACTGTAAGATACACAAGCATAAACAGCGATGCATAAAAAAGACAATAACGTAATTCTAGTTCTATTTTTCATTTTTATTTTTTTATTTGATACTTTTCATTGAAGGTATAATAAAATTTCTAAACCGAGCATTCATCGTTATAAATTTGAAAAAAGCTCCATTAAAATAATTTAATGAAGCTCCTTAAGACAAACTTTATGAAATTTTAGTTTAAATAATTATTTACAGCAGTTTTTCTAGCTGTTACATGTGTTTTTAATTGACTAACAGCAGATTGAAAATCTGAACTGTTATTTAAAAACGTATAGCCAGAAAGTTCTGATGTTGCATATTGCTCAATTAATGCAGCATATGAAGTATACAATGCTTGTATAGAAGTTTCATTAAATGCACCATCTATGGTTTCTTGTAAATAGGTATCATATTTTGCTTTATACACCTCATCTTGATATAAATAACCAATTAAAGGCCAGTCGTTCGCATTTAAACCTGAGAAATTTAAAGCATGAGAACCTCCTTGTTTTCCTGTTTGAAGAGATTCATTATTATCCCAAGGAATCCAAGTTAATTTGTTTGTAGCTGGGGTATTGTATAAAAAATAATTATGTGTCATTCTTCCATAGGTATCCCAATTTTGAATGACTGTATTTACTGCCAAATATTTTAAAAATACATCTGTATCTAAAACAGTTTCTAAATTAGTTCGCCAAGTTGCAGCATCAGAAGTTCTTGTTGCATCATGTAAAATTGTTAGTAAACTTTGCACATCAGTAAAATCTGCTTCATCCTCATTATTCTTTTTTACATATTCATCTTCATCAAAAGATCCGCTTGCAAAAGAAGCTGCATCTCCATCTGGTTTGTATAAGTTTCCATTATCATCAGAAAATTGATCTTCTAAAACTGTGTCATCAACTTCCTCTACTAAAGTGTACAATCCAAAATACTCAGGACCATTTCCATGATCTACATAAACCGTATAAAAAGCTGTATGAGAAGCTGCCAAACCTGCATTTCTAAAAACATCTGTGGCTACTTTTTCTCTTAACATCGATTTATCATCGTAGTTATTTTTAAGACTCAACTTTTTAAATCCATAAAAACGTTGGTTTTTTATCTGTGGATAATCATCTTCAAATTCATCAAAATCTAACTTGAAAGAAAGTTTTAAAATACCTGCTTGCCAACTAGATTGTAAACTAGAGTTTCCTTTAAAACGAACACCAGTTCTATACCATTGTTTTCCATTATAAAAAACTTCTGCAGGTACAAATGTTGGATCTTCATCTGAAAAACCTGAACCTCCTGCTCTAGAGCCAAAAGTTCCATAAAGATTTGTCATATCATCTAACATATTTTGCCAACGAGTTTCAGTAATTACAAAATCTAATCTTTTAACAATATTATCTTTAAAAACCTCATCAAAATTTGGATCTGCGTCTTTACTGTGTGTTTCTGAGGTCCAGTCTGTAGGTTCAAATTCGGTGTCATCTATTTCAACAACTACTTCTTCCTCAATAACAATTTCAGCTATATCATCTTTTGAGCAAGAAAAAACAACTGCCATTATTACTACCGAAAATAATATTTTTCTTAAATTTTTCATTTTTATACGTTTTGGTTTTTAATACAATTTAGTTTCTTCTTTCTCTTTTTCTTTCAGGTTTTGGCGCATTTTTTAGCTCTTCTTTAGTTATAAAACCATCTTCATTGGTGTCTATCGTAGAAAAACGTTCTGCCAAAGGTCCTTTTGCTTCACTTTTAGAAATTTTACCATCTTTATTGGTATCTAATTGCGCAAAAATTGTTTCTAAGTTTGGACGATCACCTCCTTTTCTTTGTCCTGAACCTTCTGTTGTTGCTGATGATGATTTACAAGAAACTGCAATGCTTGCTATTGTAAATAAACTTGCGATAATAATTGTACTTCGTTTCATAATTTATGATTTTAATAAATTTTTATGCTATTTTGTTTTTAATGTATACTTCTTTAGATGATGCTTTATTTAAAAACTTGTGGTGGCTTTTGTTAAAAAAAACTTAATAAAAACAGCATTATTCAAATATTTTTTTCCAAAAAAAACTCCATCAAATTAATGATGGAGCAAACTAACTAATCCCAACTTCAATAATTTTTATTCTAATTTTAATGTTTTTATATCGGTAATTAATTCTTGCACAGAATTTTTATTCAAACCATTATAAATGCCTCTAATATGTTTGTTTTTATCAATCAAAATAAAATTTTCTGTATGTAAAAAATCATCTAAACCTTTTGGTTCTCCTAAATCTTCTTCTACAAAATACCATTGTCTTCCTAAATCGTAAATTTCTTTTTTATCACCTATAACCAAATGCCAATTATTCCCAATTTCTTTTTCTAAAGCATATTTTTTTAATTGCGGAACTGAATCTTTTGTAGGTGTTACAGAATGTGAAAGCATTAAAATTTCATCATCATTTTTAAAAGCTTCTTGTACCATTGCCATATTTTTAGTCATCATTGGACAAATTCCTGGACACGTAGTAAAGAAAAAATCTGTTACATAAATTTTGTTTTCAAACGTTTTTTGAGTGATGATTTCTCCATTTTGATTGGTCAACTTAAAATCAGGAATTTTATGAAAAGCATCTAAATTATCGCTTTTTTTATCCAACCATTTTGGCGTAAAAGAAGCTTCATTATAATAAGGCAATTCATCTACCCTACTTGCAGTTTCTTCTTTCTTCGTGTTTTTACATCCATAGAAAAAAGGAATTAATAATAAAAAAAAACTATATTTCTTCATTTTCTACAATTTTTTCATTTTTTAATTGATAACATAAATTTGCACGTTTCATTCCGAAAACTCTGCCATTTTTCGCTTCATAATTCACGTAAATCTTACCATTTTCTAACCAAGCTTGTTGCAAACCTTCTTCTTTACCCTCTTTTAGATTTCTCTTTTTGGCTAATGTTCCATTATCAAACCAAATCTTCTGAACTCCATCAAGTTGACCATCTTTATAATTAGATTCTGAAATTAAAGCACCATCAATTGAATAATTTAATTTCTGACCTTGAAGCTTATTATCTGCATAAAAAGCTTTTCTTTTGATAGTTCCGTTTTCAAAATATTTTAAATCAGCCCCTTCTCTTTTGCCTTTATAAAAACTAGTCTTTTCTGATAAACTATCATTTTCATAAACTTTTATTCCATAACCATTAAAAGGCTCTCCATTATAAAACCATTTTCCTTTTAGCTGGTTTAATTCCAAGTCATTTTTATCAACAGAAATAGTAGGTATTATTTTTTCGGTTGATAAAGTTGTGTTTTTGGATACTTGATTTTTACAAGCGCCAAAAACACAAATTAAGACTATGAAATATTTAATTAATCGCATTTGGAGTTCCTTGATATGGGCCAGCAAAAGCTAAATATCTTCCTGTTGTTGTATACAAATCGTTTATAATATGATAATGATATTCTGCATCAACTGTATGTTGTGTAGAACTTGTATGCCCTCCAGAAGTATCTAAACCTGTTGGATATGTTCCTGTTGAATTGCATTTTCTTCCATATAGAAAAAATCCATCAGAAATAATCCCTACTAAATTTTCATCATCATTTGTAAAAGCTAAAGGTTCTAAATGATAATGATATTGAGAAGGTCCTATATGCCCTCCAGCATAATCTAAACTTCCTGCAGCAGCATCTAAAGGTCCATTTCCTTCTTGATCGTTATAAATATAAGCTCCACTTACAGCAATACCAATAGCTCCTAAACTTGTAGATGTTGTAGAACTTGCTTTTGTAGCAGAAGTTGATACTGTTAAAGAACCTGTTAAATCTCTACCAGAAGTATCAATTCTTGTTGGTGTCATCATTGCAACATTTGTTACAGTTGGTGCAATATATAATGGATGACTTTCGCTCCAATAAGGAGTTGTATGATTTGGTAAACCTGTTGTTTCAATCACAACATTTGCGCCTGATAAATAGATCGTGGTTTCGTCTTCATCAAAATCTCCAAAAGCATTGTGTAAAACGCCATCTGTAATTAAGATTTCTTCTTGTTCTTCTTGAGATGATGAACTACAAGAAATAATCCCTGCAAAGATTATTGCAAATAATAGTGTACTTTTTATTGATTTAGTTTTCATTTTGTTGCTTATTTAAGTTGTTTATAATTCTTTAGATGCGCCTTTTAAGAAAAACTTGCGCTAAGTTTTTATTTATTTCCTCTTTTTTCTGGTCTTTTAGGTTTTGGTGCTTTTTTTAATTCTTCTTTAGTGATAAAACCATCTTCATTTAAATCAACTTTTTTGAAATCTTTTTTCAAAGGTCCTTTTACTTCTTTCAAAGAAATTTTACCATCTTCATCTTTGTCTAAATCTTTAAAAATTTGTTCAATAGATGGTGGCTCTTTTCTTCCTTCTTTATCACTATGTTCTTCTTGAGCATTTACACTTGCTGATATTAAAATCACTAAACTGATACTTAAAATTAATTTTTTCATTATTCTATTTTTAATGTTATATATCTTAAGATGCAGTTCCTTTTTAAAACTTGTGGTCATTAACTTTACTTTAACAAAAAAGCCTTATTAACGAATTAATAAGGCTTAAAATAAAAGTTGAATTCTAATTATTTCTAGAAAATTGTAAGAAATAAATTTATTAAAAATTATCTTGGAGGTGGCATTCCACCTTCTCTTGGTGGTCTTCTTTCATCATTTCTTGGTGGTCTTTCTCCTCCTGCTCCTTTTATAGCTTTATTTATAATTTCATCAAATTTTTCTTGTTGTGCTGGAGTACAAATTTTTCTTACCGATTTAAAAAAACGAAAAACTTCTTGTTCTTTTTTAATTTGTAATTCACCATTTTTTTTAATTAAAGAATCTGTATTAAAATCATCGTCAGCAAAAGAATTGAATAAAATATCTTTTTGTTTTCTTATTTTTTTATCTAAATCCATCATAGTTTCTCTATGCTTTTCGTCTAGATTTTCGAAAACTTCTTTTTGATTTTCAGAAAATTGCAATTGTTCTGCTAAGAATGCTCTTTCAGGAGGATGTTCATTATTTTGATGTGGTTTTTTTATCAACATAAAAATTAGAACACCATTTAAAAGTATTAACATTATTAAAAGTGATGGAAGTAATTTTGATTTCATAACGTTTAATTTAAAAGTGATGTTGTTTCAGATTGTAAATTATATTCTTGCGCAAAACTTTCTAAACTAACTTCGGTATTATTCTCTTGCGATGAAAAAGCATATAAAATGGAACCTACATTCAACAGTAAAACCACTGCTAATGTTGCTAATTGTAACTTTGGTGTAAACCAACCAAAAACTGGCGATTTTTCTTCCTTTTGATTCTCTAATTGTTGCAACACTTTATGTTTAAAAAAGTGATTCACTTTCACCTCTTCTATACTTTCTAAAGCTTTAAAAGCTGCATTTATATTTTCTTCTATTTTTTCTGTTGATTTCATCTGTTTGTATTGATAAAATTAAGACTCTTACATAATTAGATGCGTTCTTTTTTAAAAACTTGCGTTTGTTTTTAAAAATTTAATGTTTTTTTTAAAAAAAATTAAGACGAATTATTTTTATAAAAAGTCCCCAACTTTTCTTGCAATGCTTTTTTTGCTCTAAACATTACAGATTCTACAGATGATAAACTTTTACCTGTAATCTCCATAATTTCTTCATAGCTTTTCCCATCAATTTTAGCGAGGGTAAAAATTACTCTTTGACTTTCTGGCAAAGTATTTATCGCCCTAAAAATAGTAGCAGATTTTTCTTTATTCTCTAAAATAATCCCTGGATGATTAAACTCCGTAAAATAATTTGTTTTATCAAAAGGAATTTCATTTCCCATAATACTTTGCATAAATACAAAACGTTTTTTTGTATTCTTTTTTCTGATGAATTCCAGACATTTATTGGTAGCAATTCTATAAATCCAAGTAGATAATTTAGAATCACCTTTAAATTTATGAATCGATTTAAAAACCGTTAAAAAAACTTCTTGTGCTACGTCTTCTGCATCTTCTTTATTTGGGATAAAAGAAATACAGGTACTAAAAACTTTCTGCTGATAATCATCTAAAAGTTGACTAAATGCAGATTGTTTCCCTTGTTTTAGATTTTCAATAAATTCTTGTTCCTCCAAATTTGTTTCATAAAAAAAGTAAACATACAAAAAAACTACAAGTCTCAATTTTATGATGACATTTATAATTTGTACCTTTGCAAAACAATCAGATATTATGAAATTACTTTTGATAACTTTAGTTTTATTAGGTCTTGGAGTTGCTGGAATTTGCATTAAAATTTGGGCTAAAAAAGATGGTAAATTTGCAGGAACTTGTGCAAGCCAAAACCCAATGTTAAATCAAAATGGTGAAGCTTGTGGTTTTTGTGGAAAACCAGCAGATGAATTTGAAACTTGTTCAGAACCACAACATAAATAAAATTATTTCAAAGCAATGATTATAACTGTAGTTTTCTACGTTTTTGTAGCATTTACAGGAATTCAAATACTTTATTATCTTATCTTTTCTTCTTTTCTTTTTAAACAAAAGAAAAGATTAAATAATGCTGAAAAAGTTCCAGTTTCTCTAATTGTTTTTGCAAAAAATAGTGCCACTAATTTACAAAAAAACTTACCCAATTATTTAGCTCAAGAGTATCCTGAATTCGAAATTATCTTAATAGACAATGCCTCTTCAGATAATACTGAAGATGTTATTGAAGGATTTGTAGCAGAACACAAAAACATTAAAGTTGTAAGCGTAGAAAATAACGAAGCTTTTTGGAACAACAAAAAGTATTCATTAACCTTGGGTATAAAAGCTGCTAAATACGATCATTTATTATTTACAAACATCAATTCGAATCCAATTAGCGAACATTGGATTACTGAAATGAGCAAAAAATTCACCTTAAAAAGAACGATTGTTTTAGGGTACGAAAAATATAAAAAAGAGAACTCTTTTAACAACCTTTTAATTCGTTTTCATAGATTATTAAAAGCGATTCAATGTTTTTCTTTTGCAAAACAAGGTTCTCCTTTTATGGCATTTGGTAATAATTTGGCCTATAAAAAAACCGAGTTTTTTAAAGTTAACGGTTTTATAAAACACATAAAAATAAAGTTTGCAGAAGACGATTTATTTATAAAAGATGCTGCAACCAAAGAAAACATAAGCTATTCTATTTCTAAAAATAGTTTTATTGAAACTGATGCTCCAAAATCTTTTAACGATTGGTTTCAAGAACAACGAATTTTAAGCTCTATAGAGGAACATTTTAAATTTAAAAATCAGTTATTTTTAAATCTTTTTGTCATCTCTAAACTACTATTCTACGTTTTAGCAATTATTTTATTTTTCTTGTATCCTTGGCAAATAATTTTAGGAATTGTACTTGGCTATTTTTTAGTTCAATATATTATCATTGGTCTTTCAGCAAAAAAACTTCAAGAACCACAGATTATTTTTTTCCTTCCTTTTTTAGAAATTTCTTTATTGTTGATTCAAATTAGTATATTTATTGCTAATTTGATTTCAAAACCCAATCATTGAAAATAGACAACACCAAAATTGAATCACATATTTTAAAAGCGAAAGAAGGGAATCAGTCTTCTTTTCGTTTTTTGTTGAACACTTTTTGGGGCGATGTTTATAATTATCAGCTAAAAAGAACAAGAAGTGAAAATGAAGCTGAAGATATTGCTATCCAAACTTTTTCTAAAGCTTTTGATAAAATTCATACGTTTGATGAAAATTATGTTTTTAAAACTTGGTTGATTGCCATTTCTAAAAATGTTTATATCGATTTATTACGAAAGAAAAAAACTTCTATTTTTAGCGAAACCACCAAAGAACAAGAAGAAAAAATTTATTTAGTAGTAGATGAAAACCCAACTCCAGAAGATAAAATAATTAGGGAGCAAAATTTAGCAAAATTGTTGCGAGATATAAAACAATTAAAACCTAAATACCAAGAAGTAATACAGTTACGTTATTTTCAAGAATTGAGTTACAAAGAAATTTCTACGCAAATTAACGAGCCTATGAACAACGTAAAAGTAAAATTATTACGTGCTAAAAAGTTGTTGGCAGCCATTATTGAGAAGGGTTAAGAATGAAAAAATCATTTTTACAATCTTTAGGACCAGGGTTATTATTTGCAGGAGCTGCAATTGGCGTTTCTCATTTGGTACAATCTACAAAAGCTGGTGCTGAATTTGGTTTTGGATTACTTTGGGCTTTGTTGTTAGTTCACATTTTTAAATATCCTTTTTTTCAATTTGGGCCAAGATATGCTGCTGCAACTGGCAAAACTTTATTAGATGGTTATAAAAAATTAGGCAAAGGTGTATTAGTTATTTATTACGTAATCAATTTTGCAACAATGTTTACCATACAAGCAGCTGTTACTATAGTTACTGCTGGTTTGGCTTCTCAATTATTTGGAATTACAAACAACTTGGTTTTATGGTCTAGTATTTTAATGTTGATTAGCATTCTTTTTTTACTTGTTGGTAAATACAAGTTGCTTGATAATTTAATGAAATACATCATCATCATTCTAACAATTAGTACAATTGCAGCAGTTTCTGTGGCTTTATTTAGCTCAAAAGAAGCTTTTGATGTCAGCCAAATTTTACCTTCAGGAACTGTAGAAATTACTTTTTTAATTGCTTTTTTAGGTTGGATGCCTGCTCCTTTAGATGTTTCCATTTGGCACTCCATTTGGTCTGTAGAAAAAAGTAAAAACACTTTTATAAAAATAAAACCAAATGACGCAATTTTCGATTTTAATGTAGGTTACATTGGTACTTTACTTCTTGGAATTTGCTTTGTACTTTTAGGTACTTTAGTGATGTATAAATCAGGAGGAACCTTCTCTAATAAAGGTGGCGAATTTGCATCGCAACTAATTACTTTATACACTAAAAATTTAGGGGATTTTTCTTATATAATTATTGCGATTGCTGCTTTTACAACGATGTTTAGTACTACAATTACAACTTTAGATGCATCACCAAGAGCTATGAATTTGAGTTCTCAATTATTGTTTGGTAAGAAGTTTAAATTCGGTTATTGGTTTTGGATACTTTTCCTTTTTATTGGCACTATTGTTATCCTTCAATTTTATATGGCAGATATGGGTGATTTTATAAAGATTGCCACTATTTTATCATTTTTAACAGCACCTTTTTATGCGATTCTAAATTATATTTTAGTAACAGGAAAAAATATGCCTGAAGAACATCAACCAAGAATATTTACTAAAATATTGAGTCTTTTTGGAATTGTTTTTTTAATAGGATTTAGCATTTGGTTTTTAACCAATATTTAATTGATAAAATTATTATTTTTGATAGATAATTAAATTATAAAAATCTATTTTTGATAAATTTTTATAAAAATGCAATCGATTACAAAAAATAAAACACAAAGGTTTCATAAAGTATTAAATATACTTTTTTTATCAATTCTTGCTTTTAATTTTAGTTGTTCTAGTGAAAGTATAATGGAAGAGCTCGAAGAAAATATTTTGGTAGAACAACTTATTATTTATGGAGGGAATATTACAAATGGTGGTTCAGCTCAACTTACAGTTGGTGTTTTACCCAATAACGCAAATAATAAAGCTGTTACTTGGAGTGTTTTAGAGACCTCTATTGCACAAGTTTCTGAAACTGGTTTATTAACAGCAATTTCAAATGGTGAAGTTATTGTAAAAGCTGAAGCCAAAGATGGTTCTGGTGTTTCTGCTGAAAAAAAATAATAATTTCTGGAATTGCAGGACCACCTGTTTTAGCAGAAAGTATAACCATTATTGGAAATGATATTATAGATGGAAACCCTTTACAATTATCTGTTACTGTTTTACCAAATGAGACCGATAATAAAGCTGTGATATGGAAAGTATCAGATGAAAATATTGCTACTATTAATAATGATGGTTTGTTAACTCCAAAAGAAAACGGTAAAATAACGGTTTCTGCTTCAGCTACAGATAGTAGTGGTACAAAAGGTGAACTTGAAATTAATATTTCTGGAATTGCTCCTGCTTATCAAACAATTTTAGAAGCAGAAAACATGCTTTTATGGCAAAGAAATAATGGTGGTTGGCCTAAAGAACCATATAATGATTTTTCTGGTTACAAACGAATACAAACTGCTGGTGAAATAGCCACTGCTCATAACACAAAAGACAATACAGATACAACAATAGATAATAATCATACTGTTGGAGAACTTAGAGTTTTATTGAATTCTTATAAAACAACAAATAATCCAAATTATTTAGAAGCAGTAAATAAAGCATTAGACTATCTCTTTGAAGCACAATATGAAAATGGTGGTTGGCCTCAATACTATCCAGATAAAAGTGGTTACAGACATCAAATTACATTTAATGACAATGCTATGGTTAATGTTATGAATTTAATGTGGGATATTTCTAAAGGAAAAAACAATACGAATCTTTTAGACAATGACTATATAGATAAAGCTACAACTGCTTTTGATAAAGGAATTGATGTAATTTTAAAAACTCAAAATATTGTGAAAGGTATTAAAACTGCTTGGTGTGCTCAATATGATGAAGTTACGCTCTTAGCAGAAACTGCAAGATCTTATGAGTTAGCCTCTAATAGCGGTTCAGAGTCAGTTGGAATTGTAAGAACACTTATGTTAGTTGAAAATCCATCCTCTGAAATTATACAAGCAGTAAAAGATGCTGTAAAATGGTTTGAAGATGTTCGGCTTTTTGATATTGCAACAAAAAATACTGGAAATGATGTGATAGTTGTTTCATCACCAGGAAATATAATATGGGCTAGATTTTACGATTTAGAAACCAATTTACCTTTTTTCTGTGGAAGAGATGGAGTTAAGAAAACTACCTTGGCTGAAATTGAAAAAGAAAGAAGAACTGGCTATTCTTGGTATGGCAACTGGCCAAAAAATTTAATTGCTTCTGAATATACTTCTTGGAAAAATAAAAATGGTCTTTAATTAAAATAAACACTAAAATTTAATCGGTTTAGTCTTTTGATTTTAACAAGGATTTAAATCATTTCTTCGTAAATTTGCATTTCAAAAGAAGATAGAATGGCAATAGAAACTGTAGTACTTCCTGAAAGACCTAAAAAACCAAAATGGTTGCGTGTAAAATTACCTGTTGGTAAAAAATATACGGAATTAAGAGGTTTGGTTGATAAATATAAACTTAACACAATTTGCACAAGTGGAAGCTGTCCAAATATGGGTGAATGTTGGGGAGAAGGAACTGCAACTTTTATGATTTTGGGTAATATTTGTACTCGTTCTTGTGGTTTTTGTGGTGTAAAAACTGGTAGACCAGAAACTGTTGAATGGGATGAACCTGAAAAAGTGGCTCGTTCTATAAAAATTATGAGTATTAAACATGCTGTAATTACGTCTGTAGATAGAGATGATTTAAAAGATGGTGGTTCTATTATTTGGGCAGAAACTGTGGATGCAATTCGTAGAGCAAACCCAAATACAACATTAGAAACTTTAATTCCTGATTTTCAAGGAAACACCAATCAAATTGATAGAATTATTGCTGTGCATCCTGAAGTAGTTTCGCATAATATGGAAACTGTAAGAAGGTTGACTCGTGAAGTGAGAATTCAAGCAAAATACGATAGAAGTTTGGGTGTTTTAAAATACTTAAAAGAAAACGGAATGCGAACTAAAACTGGTTTAATGCTAGGTTTAGGAGAATTAGAGGAAGAAGTAATCCAAACCATGAAAGATTTACGTGCAGTAAATTGCGATGTTATTACAATTGGACAATATTTACAGCCAACAAAAAGACATTTACCTGTTAAGGAATTTATAACACCAGAACAGTTTAAAAAATACGAAACTATTGGTTTAGAGATGGGCTTTATGTATGTTGAAAGTGGTGCTTTAGTGCGTTCTTCTTATAAAGCACATAAGCATGCTATTTAATTGTTAAAAAATTATTAAAATATAAATTCAAATATTTTTTTGGCACGGAATTTGGTTATTATAAAAATGAAAGCAACGTAGTAAACTGCTTTCATTGTGTAAATTATTTGAATTAGTTGATTTAAAACCATCTCTTTTTGAGATGGTTTTTTAGTATTATATATTCTTTAAATTTCTTCGCTTTGTATTTTGTTGGCAACAGCTTCAACTTCATCTAAAACACGTAATAAATTACCATTCCAAAGTTGTGCAATTTGTGCTTCTGTATAACCTCTCTTTACCAATTCTAGTGTTACGTTAAAAGTTTCAGATGCATCATTCCATCCATCAACTCCTCCTCCTCCATCAAAATCTGAACTAATTCCAACGTGATCAATCCCAATTTTATTTACTAAATAATCTACATGATCTACAAAATCTGCCACGTTTACTGGCGCATTTTCTGAAGATTTCATTTTATTTTTTGCTTCAACAGACAACTTTTTATAGGTTGCAATTGCATCTTCTTGAGCTTTTCCTTCTAAGTTTCTAATCTCTCTTCTTGGTACTAAATTTAAATTTTGTTCTTTTGCTAAAACGTCCATTTCACCTATTAAAGCTTCTTTAAACTTTTTATCTTTTTCGGTGTTTACATATGCACTAAAAGCTACAGTTTGTACAACACCTCCATTTTCTTTTAACCATTGTAATTGTTCGTCATCTAAATTTCTACTATGATTACATAGAGCTCTTGCAGATGAATGTGAAGCTATAATTGGTGCTTTTGATAACTCAATCATATCTTTCATCGCATTTTTAGAAGGATGAGAAACATCAATCATCATTCCCCATTTATTCATTTCTTTAATAACTTCTTTTCCTAAATCGCTTACACCATTATGCAACCAAATATCATCTTCTTCTCCAGTATTCGAGTCACAGAATTGACTATGTCCATTATGAGAAAGACTCATATATCTTGCACCTAAATCGTAAAACTCTTTTACTCTGCTAATATCTGTACCAATAGGATACGCGTTTTCCACACCTATCATTGCTGCCTTTTTACCAGATTTATAAATAGCCTCAACTTCTTTAGATGATGTTGCTAAACCGATTCTTTTAGGAGCTATTTCTTTCGTAAGTTTATGAATGGCATTAAACTTACTCATTGCATTTTTGTAAGCATTATCATATCCTTCTTCATTTAATTCTCCTTGACCTGTGTACACTATAAAAAATGCAACATCTAAACCACCTTCTTCCATATTTGGAAGGTTTACTTGGTTATTCAATTTTTGAGTATAATTTTTATCATCTGTAAAATTAGCTACATTAATATCTACATGTGTATCTAAAGTTATAACTTTTTGATGAATTGCTTTGGCTTTGCTTACCATATCTTCATTATTAGTAGTTTTCGTTTTTTCTTTTTTACAAGAAAAGATCATAAAAAAAATAAGTAAAATTTTAAGAAATTTCATAATGGATTATTTATTTATATAAAATTTAAATATAATAACTATTATTCAATAATAATGTAAAAAAAGAAATGGACTAAAAAAGAAATTTCAAAACATCTCCTAATAGTTCATTCTTTCAAATTTTCTCAAATTGAAATTAGTTATGTATTTGTTTAAATATAATTTAAATAGAGGTGCTAATTTTAGATAACTTGTCTCTAGAAATCTTAAAAAAAATCACATTTTCTTATTTTTTTAAATAATAGGAATGAAGATTATTCTTGATTTACAAAAAATATTTATCAAAAAAAAAACGTTTAGCTATAGAAGTTAAACGTTTTATTCTTGCAAATACATACCTTAACTTGTAATTGCATTTTTTAATAAACCCATCATAAAGAAACAAATATTATTAAACTTCAAGTTCTACTATTTGTTAAGATGTGATTAAAACACGTTAAACAGTCTTTAATATGCTTTAAATTAAGAATGATATTTGAATTCAATGTAGCATAAAAGCTAGCGATTACTTAAAAAGAAAAAACGCCTGAATAAAATTCAAACGTTTCTCTGTACAATTTATAAATCCCCCAACTTATAATAATTGCGTTATATTTAATTTTATGTTCATTAAATATAGTACAAATATACAAATTTTTCAATAATATTACATAAATTTAATTAAAATTTAATGTGAAATTTTAAGTTTAGGTTTATTCTGTTTTTTTTTAAAAAAAAGAGGCTTTTAAATGCCAATAATAAATTATATAAAACGCGAAAAACGCCTAAATAAATTTAGACGTTTTTCTAATCAATCTATAAATCCCCCAACTTATAATTAATTTTGTACCTATTTCATAAATACACTACAAACATAAAGAGATTATAAGCTTTAATTTTCTTTTTTCGACGATTGAACACTTTGTAACTCTGAAATGCATTTATCAATCGTTATTTATATAATTGTTACCATATAAAAATTAAAATATTCAAAATTTATTAAATATCTTCTTTCGATATTAAAACGACATCTTTTAATTATTTATTGTACATAAAGCTTTATAATTTAAATTTAAAATATAAAACAAAAAAAACGTCTAAATAAATTTAGACGTTTTTTTATTAATCTATAAATCCCCCAACTTATAATTAATTCTTTGTACTTATTTATTAAATACACTACAAAGATAGAGAGATTGTAAGTTATACTTTTCCTTTTTCGACGACTGAACATTTTATTACTTTAAAATGCAGATATCTACCGTTATTTAAAGTGCACTAATAATATCGTATTTGGTTATAATATGATAATTACCATTTTCTAGATCAACCAAAACAGCTTCGTTTTCTTTGGAAATTAATTTTGAAATGGCATCAATTTTTGTCGACTTTTTAACGATAGGATATGGTTTTCCCATAATTTCTTTAATAGAAACATGAGCATTTTTTTTATCAGAAATAAAGTGATGTAACAAATCTGTTTCATCTACAGAACCCACAAAACCATTCATGTCTCTTACAGGAATCTGTGAAATCTTATTCCCTTTCATTCTTTCAATAGCATGTGAAACTAATTCTTCAGTTTGCACTGTTATTAATGGTTTATCATGATGATTCTTAATTAAATCTGCAGCAGTTTTAGCTTCTTCCTCAATAAAACCTCTGTCTCTCATCCAATCATTATTAAACATCTTACCAACATATCTGCTTCCATGATCGTGAAATAAAACAACTACAACATCATCTTTTGTAAAATGTTCTTTTAATTGTAACAAACCTTTTACAGCAGCTCCAGCAGAGTTCCCTAAAAACATACCTTCTTCTTTTGCCAAACGCTGTGTGTAAATTGCTGCGTCTTTATCTGTTACTTTCGTAAAGCCATCAATCACATCAAAATTTACATTTTTTGGTAAAATATCTTCTCCAATACCTTCTGTAATGTATGGATATATTTCGTTTTCATCAAAAACACCAGTTTCATGATATTTCTTAAAAACAGAACCATACGTATCAATTCCCCAAATTTTAACAGAAGTTCCTGCTTCTTTGGCTTTCATTTTTAAATATTTCCCAACTCCAGAAATAGTTCCTCCAGTTCCTACTCCAACAACAAAATGAGTAACTTTTCCTTCAGTCTGCTCCCAAATTTCTGGACCTGTACTTAAAAAGTGAGCTTTGGTATTACTAGGATTGTCATACTGATTTACATACCAAGAATTTGGCGTTTCTTCTCCTAATCTTTTAGAAACTGAATAATAAGAACGAGGATCTGTAGGTTCTACATTGGTTGGACAAACCACTACTTCTGCACCAACAGCTCTTAAAATATCTATTTTTTCTTTAGATTGTTTGTCTGCCATTACAAAAATACATTTGTAACCTTTTACAATTGCTGCTAAAGCTAAACCCATTCCTGTATTACCAGAAGTTCCTTCAATAATAGTTCCTCCAGGTTTTAAACGGCCATCTGCTTCTGCATCTTCAATCATTTGCAAAGCCATTCTATCTTTTACGGAATTTCCAGGATTAAAAGTTTCGTATTTAGAAAGTACCAAACATGGCAATTCTTTTGTTAAAACATTCAATTTTACTAAAGGCGTGTTTCCAATAGTCTCTAATATATTTTCTGCGTACTTCATTTCTTTAATTTACAAATGCAAAGGTAAAATTTTTAAAATAGGAATATGTGAAGTTTATGCAAACTTAATAGACTTCGAAGGTTCTATTTTTGTGATGATGTAAGATGGGATTATCAACATCAAAAAACATAAAAACAACGTACCAATATTTAGCAATACTATTGCAGTAAATGATATATAAACAGGCATTGTTGTTACATAATATGTTTCTGGATTTAAAGTAATTACTTTAAAATAATGCTGTATAAATATTATAGATAATCCAATAACATTTCCCCAAAACAGCCCTTTTAAAATTAAATAAGATGCATTGTATAAAAACACTTTTCGAATACTTGTATTGGTGCTTCCTAAAGCTTTTAAAATACCAATCATTTGTACACGTTCTAAAATTAAAACAAGCAAAGCAGTTATCATATTAATCCCTGCAATTACAATCATTATAGCAATTATAAACCACACATTATTGTCAAAAAGCTTGATCCACTCAAATACGTTTATATAAGTTTCTACGATTGTTTTACTATTTAAAGTTGCACCAATATTGGAATAAATTTCATTTCCTTTTTTATCGATTTCATCAAAATTATCTAATAAAACCTCAAAACCACCAACTTGATTTTCTGTCCATTTATTGAGACTTTGCACTTCTCTAATATCGCCAATCATAAAACTCTTATCAAATTGTGCAAAACCAGAATTATAAATTCCTGAAATAATATATTTTTTATTGGATGGTAATTTGCTGTTTTCAGTTTTTAAGAAAGTAGCTAAAATAGTATCGTTTAATTTTAAATTTAATCGATTTACAATCGTTTGCGAGAGCAACACTTCTTTAGTTCTTGGTTGATTAAAATCTGGAACTTTCCCTTCCAACAGATATTCTTCGAAAAAAGTCCAATCGTAATCTGTAGAAACTCCTTTAAAAATGATGCCTTCAAAATCGGTTTCTGTTCTTAAAATACCTCCTTTATTTGCAAATACTTGAATGTTTTTAATACCAGAAATACTATCAAACTTCGGATAAAAATCTTGGTTTTTATCAACGGGTGTTGTAGAAACATCAGAATTGTTATTATCGTAATTTACAATTTGAATATGGCCTTTAAAGCCAGCCATTTTATCGCGTATTTTATATTGCAAGCCCAAACCTGTAGCCACAGCAATTAGCATAATAATAATTCCCAACGCAATTGCTGTAATTGCAATTTTTATTATAGGTGAAGAAATACTATTTTTATACTTTTTGCCAGCAATAATACGTTTTGCTATAAATAACTCGTAATTCAATTTGATGATAGATTTTAAACCCTTCAAAAGTACATATTTAATCTTGTTTTTGTTGCTGAATTTTCAGCTGATTTCTTGTGCACAAAAAACACAACATAAAGATTCAAAGTTTCAGATTCAAGATTCTGAGAAAGAAGATATATCCATTAAAACTGGAGCTGAAAGAACGGATTTATATGTAGAACTCTTAAAAGGGAAAAAAGTTGCTGTTGTTGGCAATCAAACATCAATCATTGAAAAAAGAGGAAAGAACATAGAAAAAGGACACTTTATTCATATTGTAGATAGTTTAATAAGTTTAGGAATCAACGTTCAAAAAGTTTTTGCTCCTGAACATGGTTTTAGAGGAGAAGCTGATGCAGCAGAACTTGTAAAAGATGGCAAAGACACAAAAACAGGGTTGCCAATTATATCACTTTATGGAAAAAATAAAAAACCTACAGCAGCACAATTAGAGAATATTGATGTTGTTATTTTTGATATTCAAGATGTGGGCGTTCGCTTTTACACCTATATCTCTACAATGCATTTTGTCATGGAAGCTTGTGCAGCTCTAAATATTCCTGTAATTATTTTTGATAGACCAAATCCAAACGCACATTATGTAGATGGCCCAGTTTTGGAAATGGAACACACCTCATTTGTGGGTAAACATCCTGTTCCTGTGGTTTATGGAATGACTATTGGCGAATATGGACAAATGATTAATGGTGAAAAATGGCTTAAAAATGGAATTAAATGCGATTTGACTGTAATTCCTTTAAAAAATTATAATCATAATTCTGATGTTCGTTTAACTGTAAGACCTTCACCTAATTTACCAAATGACAAATCTATAAACCTATACCCAAGTTTAGGTTTTTTTGAAGGAACGATCATTAACGCAGGAAGAGGAACCGAATTTCAGTTTCAAAGGTATGGAGCTTCCTTTTTTCCAAAAAGCGATTTTAGTTATACTCCAAAACCAAATTTTGGATCTAAATATCCAAAAGAAAATGGTAAACTTTGTTATGGTGTAGATTTACGAACTGCCAAAAAACAGCCTCAAATAGACTTACAATGGTTGCTTGATGCGTATCAAAAAACACCAAAAACAGAAAAATTCTTTGGAAGCACATTTACAATTCATGCAGGAAATACAAAGTTGCAACAGCAAATTGAGCAAGGTTTATCCCAAGAAAAAATAAGAGAATCTTGGCAAAAAGATTTAGAAGCGTTTAAAAAAATAAGAGCAAAGTATTTAATTTATGATTAGAATCTTACTCAATATTTCTCCACTTTGAGTTATTGTTAGGAGAAATTTTCTTTAAGGATTCTACTAAATTAATTGCGTTTCTAGTTCTTGGTCCATCAGCATAAATATTAACAATTTCATCTGCTTTTGCATCAAAAAATAAACGTATTAAATAATTACCAACAGTTTTGTTATAGATATTTTCTACCTTTAAAACACTATCCTCTATCGTTTGTTTTGCGAACTCTTTGTTAGTTGCAAAATTGTCTAAACCTTTTATATGATAATCGTATAAAACATCTCTATATACTTTTAATTTTGGCGCCAATAAATTATCAATCAATAAAAAACGATTTTGCTTCCCTACTACATTTTGCCAAGAAGCCAAATTACTTTGTTGCGCTTGCAACATTACGTTTTGAGCTTCTTCTAATTCAGCTTGTCCTCCATATTTAGAAAAAGTATCTGCATCAACCCCTAAAATTGTATATACGTAAAAAACGATTGTAGAAATTAAATTACTATCAAAAGAGTTTTTATTAAATAATAAAGGATCAAACTCATTGTATTTAAATGTAAAATCGCTGTCTCTTAAATTTAAGATAGGTGTTTGATAACTTGAACCATAAACAGGTCTTGTAGATTGTATTTGTATAGATGATGTAAATGTATTATCCTTTCTAGAAGTAATAATAATATTCATGGCACAATCTACTCGTTCTTCTGTTTGAACAACTCTATTGGTCCATTTTGTTTGGTTGATAAATTCTGTTAGAGCAGTTTCCAGCGTTTTAAAAACCTGTAAATTAGAACCTGAAATTTGTTCGTAATTTATATTTACCAAACAATTAAGTTCTTGAGAATTTGTGCTAATTGTAAAGAATACAAAAGAAAAAAGAAAAACTAGTTTACGCATATTTAAAGTTTATTTTTTTGAATCAAGAATAAAACGAACCTAGACTAAAAAGAATCACAAATCAAGATTACAATGATATTATTTCTTAATTCTCGAAACAATTTCATTCATAATATCTTTAGCAACTTCCACTTTAGATTTCAATTCAAATGGTTTTTCATTCAAACTTTTATCAATAATAGTAATTTTATTTGTGTTAGTTGCAAAACCAGCACCTTTATCTTGTAAAGAATTTAGCACAATCGCATCTAAATTTTTACGTTTTATCTTATTTTTTGCATTTTCAATTTCGTTATTCGTTTCTAATGCAAAACCTACCAAAAATTGATTTTCTTTAATTTCTCCTAAAGAAGCCAAAATATCTTTTGTTGGTGTTAACTCCATAGTTAACGTAGAATCCTTCTTTTTTATTTTTTGATCTGCAATATTTTTAGGTTTATAATCTGCAACTGCAGCAGATAAAACAGCAATATCTACCTCTTTAAAATAAGTATGACATTCTTTATACATTTCATCAGCAGAAATAACATTAATTCTCTTTACAAAAGAATGTTGTATTTGTTGATGACTTGGCCCTGAAATTAAAATAACTTCTGCACCTAAATTTGCAGCTGCATTTGCAATTGCAAAACCCATTTTTCCAGAAGAATGATTCCCAATAAAACGAACAGGATCTATAGCTTCATACGTTGGTCCAGCAGTAATTAGTATTTTTTTACCTTTTAAAGGTAACTTCGAAAGAATATCATTTTCTATAAAAGAAACAATATCTTCTGGCTCTGCCATTCTTCCTTCCCCAACTAAACCACTTGCTAATTCGCCTGATGTTGCTGGAATTAAAATATTACCAAAAGATTGTAATTTCGCTAAACTATTTTTTGTTGATGGATGAATGTACATATCCAAATCCATAGCTGGTGCAAAGTAAACAGGACATTTTGCTGATAAATAGGTTGCTAATAATAAATTATTGCAAGTTCCATTCACCATTTTAGAAAGTGTGTTGGCTGTTGCAGGCGCAATTAAAAAATAATCTGCCCATAAACCTAAATCTACGTGATTGTTCCAAAGTTCATTTTCATCTTCTTTATCATAAAAAGTTGAATGAACTGGGTTTTTAGAAAGTGTAGAAAGTGTGAGAGGTGTTATAAAATCTTTAGACGCAGGCGTCATAATTACTTTGACATCTGCGCCTAATTTTATAAATAAACGGACTAATGAAGCCGTTTTGTATGCAGCTATTCCAGCAGTAATGCCTAAAAGGATTTTTTTACCACTTAAAACAGACATTATACTGTTTCTTCTGGATTTCTAAAATATACTTTACCATTTAACCACTCCTCAACAGCTAATGCAGTTGGTTTTGGTAAACGTTCGTAAAATTTAGAAACTTCAATTTGCTCTTTGTTTTCGAAAACTTCTTCTAAACTATCATTATAAGTAGCAAATTCCTCTAATTTATCAACTAATTCTTTTTTTAAATCTTCGTTGATTTGGTTTGCTCTTTTAGCAATAATAGATATTGCTTCATAAATATTTTCAGTTGGAGCTTCCAAAAGATTCTTATTATAAGTAACTGTACTTATTGCTGCTTTTGTATCTTTATAATCCATAATTGTTATTTCTCTTTAGAGTTTTCTTCGTTGATATCCTTTATTTGTTCAATTAAAGCATCTATTCTTATCTTTTCTTTTTGTAGAACTGCTAACATTTCATTAGCTTCTTCCATGTATTGAGATTCTGGATAATTTCTTTTCAGCTTTTCGTAAGCTTCAATTGCATCTTTAATTCTTTCTTCTTTTCTTCTATCATAACTTTTTAGAACAAAATCATGAGCTGCTTTTAATCTGTAATACAAAGCTTCTTCTTTAAATTCTGAACCTAAATAATCTGATAATAAATTATCGAAAGCTTGTATTGCTGCTTTGTAATTTCTTACATCATAATCTGCAGTTGTATAATACGTTTTAGCAATTTCGAAATATTTTTTCTGTAATTTATATCTTAATTCTTTGTAATGAGCATTTGCCTCAACAATTTTATCAGAATCTGGATATGTATTTATAAAACTTTGAAATGCTTCTAAAGCTTTATTAGTATCTGTTGGATCTTTACTAAAAACTGGCGATGCTAATTTATAACTGTATGCAGATAAAAAGGAAGCTTCTTCTATTTTAGAGCTAGTTGGATAATTTTTTACAAAACGATCAAAATAATAACCAGCATCTGTGTAGTTTTTCTCATTAAAGTTAGACTGTGCAACCATAAACTGAATACGTTCCATTTGAGGTTTACCTCTGTAAGCAGGTGTAACTTTCTCAAACAATCTCAAAGCCTTAGAGTACTTTTGAGTTTCATACAACTTCACAGCCATTTTGTATTGTTCTTCAACAGTACCTTTATTCAGTACTTTTTGATATTCTCCACAGGAAAATAACAAAAGACTAAACAGTAATAAACACGCTAAATTTTTCATTTTTTGCATCGGGCAAAATTAGTAATTAATTATGGATAATAAAAGTATTTATTTTTATTGAAATAAAACTTCTCTTTTATGTGTTATCATTTGTTTTTAAACAGATTGAGTGAAATTTTCATCAACCTTTCTAATAACGAATTGAAACATTTTAAATTGTAATGCAATAATCCATAAAAAAGAACTAAATAAATGGTAAAATGAACCTAAAAGTTTGTTAAGGTTCTAAATTTTGTTTTTTGGTTGATGATTTGTAGTTGTTGTTTCTCGTTTCTAAAATATATCAACATAAAGGAATAAAGAAAACATAGAGTTTGTGTAATTTAATTCTTTCCTCTTTCCTCTTTCCTATTTCCTATTTTCTATTTTCTCTTGTCTGTCTCTAAAGAAAACTAAAATTCAGCAACAAACTTTGCTATTTTGGCTTGCAGAGCTTCACTTGCTTTTACTAAAGGCAAACGAACATCGTTCTTACAAATTCCTAATTCTTGTAAAACAGTTTTAATACCTGCTGGATTATTTTCCTCAAAAATATAATCAACAATATCCATCATTTTAAAATGGATGTCATAACCTTCTTTATTTTTTCCTTCCAATCCTAAGTTTATCATTTTAGAAAATGCTGCTGGAAATGCTTGTCCAATAACAGATATTACTCCAGAACCACCTGCTAATGCAACTCCTAAAGCTAAATCATCATCACCAGAAATTATTAAAAAATCTGCTGGCTTATCTTTCAATAACGTGTTGTATTGCTGTTGATTATTACCTGCTTCTTTAACACCCACAATATTGCTAAAATCTTTTGCCAAACGTAAAGTTGTTGCTGGCTCCATATTTTTAGCTGTTCTACCAGGAACATTGTATAAAATTATTGGTAAATCAGTTGCTTCTGCTAAAGCTTTGTAATGCTGATAAAAACCTTCTTGAGTTGGTTTGCTATAATAAGGAGCAACCGATAAAATTCCGTCGATTCCTGTAAAATCTCTTGTTTTAAATTCTTTAACAACTGCTAAAGTATTGTTACCACCAACACCTAGAACTAAAGGCAAACGCTTATTATTTGTTTTTATAATAACATCTATAATTTGCTGTTTTTCTTCTTCAGAAATGGTTGCGCTTTCGCCAGTTGTACCATTGATTACTAAGTAATCTGTTCCGTTTTCGATATTAAAATTCACTAATTTTATAAGTGCATCAATATCTACAGATAAATCCTCTTTAAAAGGTGTGATTAAAGCAACACCAGTTCCAATAAATTTTTGCATTTCTTAATTTTTACGGCGTAAAATTACAATTTTCAAATTGATTGTATTCTTAAATTTTGCGTTCTTGTAAAGAATACACAACTTTTTAAATGAAGTTTAATTTTTTAGTTTTCCTAAAACGATTAAGTATTTTTTAAGCTCTAAAAGAAAGCTTTCTACTTTAGTTGGGAATTCAGCAATTTCTAAATCGTACAATTCTTGATTTACTTTTGCAAAACCTACTTTAAATTTAGCCTTACTATGCAAAACTGCATTTTCTAAATATATATTTCTCTTATTAAAGTAACCAATTAGCAAATCATGAGGTTCCTCCATAAAATCTTTAAACGCTGGTTTTTTAGGCTCCCCTTTCCAGTTGAAATCTTTTTCGGAAAAATACTTGTAAGAAGGTACATTGCTTTTACTGAAAGGTCTGTAACTATAAATTCTAATATTCCCTAATTCTAATATTTTTTCGACTTCTTCTTCAATCTTCAACCATTTAGAAATTTCACAAGAAGCAACAATGCCAATAGTATAAACCTCCTCATTAGAAGCTGCTCTATACTTTTCTTCTTTTAGTAATTTTTTAAACTGTTTTTTTATGAAAGATTTTTTCAAACTTTGGGATTGCTATTAAATTAAGTTCGGTAAAAATACTATATAATTTATTTTATCAACAAAAAGCGCCTATAGAATTTAGGTGAAATTATAAATAAAGGAATAAAAACAGATGCATTTAAAAATTTTTTAAATTCATAAATGCATCTACTTTGCTGTTTTTAAATCTTCTGTCTATTGTCATTAGACTGTGTATCAATCAATTTATTATAAGGATCAACACCAACTTCTGTAGGTTTTTTATCAACAATAATGGTTATTTTATTATTGATTTGAGTAATCTTATGTTTTTGTAAATACAAAGCTACTTCTTTCTTTTTCCCATCAACTTCTTCTTCTGTAAAAATACCAATATCAATATAATCTTGTAATTTTACTGATAAAATTGGTTTCTTTTTATCTGCTGGAGTGTAACTTAAAGTATCGCCTACTTTTTCGCCATAAAACTTTTTACCTTTTTCGTCATTTCTATATTTAGACACTTCAAACTCTATATCTACTTGATATTTTCCGTTTTCTAATGCTGTAGATTTTACATCAGTAATTCTATTTTGATATAAAGTAATCGTCTCAAACATATCATTAATTACATAACTTAAAGAATCTGGAGTAACTTCTCTTATATAATCTACCATTTCTATAGATGTTGTGTAAGGTGCTTCTTGGAATTTTACTTTTTCTACATAACGTTTTAAAGCGCCATTTAGATTTTCTTCTCCAATATAATCACTCAAAGCATAAAACACTAAAGAGCCTTTTTGATAACGAATATATCCTTGACCATCATTATACATTAATGGTTTTTCACGTTTACTTTCAAAGGTTCTTTGCATTAAATAACCATCTAAAGCTTCCTTTAAAAAGGTACGCATTTTAGGTTTTCCATGTTCGTGTTCTAAGACTTTTAAAGCCACATATTCAGACAAACTTTCAGACAACATAGTTGCTCCTAAAACATCTGCTCCAATTACTTGATGTGCCCACCATTGATGTGCAACTTCATGCACAGTTACAGCAAATGGGTAATCTACTCCATCTTCATTTTCATCATCTACAGCTGCAATAAATCCAAATCCTTCAGAAAAAGGAATTGTATTTGCAAAAGATTGTGCAAACGTTCCTTGTGTTCTTGGAAACTCAATAATTCTGGCTTGTTTATGTTGATAAGGACTAAAGTTTTCAGCATTATATGCCAAAGATGCTTTCATTCCTTTCATCATTCTATCCAAATTATAGGTGTGAGGTTTGTGATAATAAATCTCTAAACTAATGCCATTCCAAAGTTCTTTTTTCACTTCATATCTTGCAGAATTAAAAGCATAAAAATTCAAGATTTTACTATCCATTTTATAGTGATAATATTTTCTACCATTATCTTCCCATTCTTTTTGCAAATATCCTGGAGCAATCGCAATTTGATCTTTTGATGTTGATACTGTTGCTTCAAAATCAATCCAATCTGAATCTTTAGAAATATAAGTATTTCCTAAAGCTGTAGAATCTGATGGATTTTTTTGTAAATTATTTGGTGGTAAATCATATTTTTCACGCGTTTTATTATCTGTTAACTCTCCTCCTGATGAATATCCAAAATTAGGAAACATCGAAAAATTATTCAAAAAAGTTCCATTTTCTAAAACAGGCGATTTTTGTTGAAACATTGTGTTTTTGTCACTTTTAACATTGATCGTTAATTGTAAAGAATCACCAGGTTTTATTGTTTTATCGAACTTATAAATATCAAAATTAAAAACAGTGTCTTCTAACACTAATTTGTTTGCAATATTAAATTCAAAGGTATTTTCTAATGAATTATGATTTAAGAAAATACTATCAATTTCTTGGTCGGTTTTATTAACCAATGTATAAACAGCAGTAGCTTCGTAGGTTCTTTTCTTCGGATAAATATGTACATCTGCTTTTACAGCAACCACTCTTGGCTGCTTGTAGTTTTCGTATTTTTTATAGGTTTTTTCCCATTTCACAGCATCTAATTCTGCTTGTTTAGAAGATGAGTTTTTACTATCTGATTTTGTTTCTAGAAAAATTGTAGTTCCCAAAGCTAAAAATGCGATTAAAATTACCACAAAACTTACTATTTTAGGAACTGTAAAACGTTGTACTGCAATTTTTAATCTTTCTGAAAAAGAACTTGGCAAACCTCTAACCCACATTAAAATACTTAAAATAATCAATAAAGATCCTCCTAAAATCCAATACAATTTGTACCATAAATATCTTGATAATGCAGACCCATACCCATTCATATCAGAATAGTCAAAACCTGGACCTTGGTTGTATTTAAAGACTGCTAATTCAATACCTATAAAAGACAATAATGGAATTGCAATAACAACTATCAAAATAATAAAAAAGCCTAAATATTGATTTTTTACCAATGTTTGAATAAAGATTGATAACAGTGCCCAAACCAAATAATTCAAGAAATTTAAGCCAAATAATTCTTTTATATAATGGCCAATTTCGTAATTATAATATCCTCTATAAGTTTGAAATATCATTCCTGCAACCATAATTACTGCTAGTAAAACCAATTGCATTTTTAGTAAAGCAATTAATTTAGAGAATAACAAAGTCCAATTTGGAACTGGAGTACTATCTACCAAATGATTAATTTTTGCAGTTTCTGCTCTTTGTACTAAAATACCTGCATATAAAAATGTACAAATATTAATGACTAAAAAACTAAAAACGCCTCCACTTCCTAGCATTTGCCAAGTTACAGGCAACGTTTCTGTCCCAAAAATTGCGCCAGCATAAAATAGGGCAACTACCATAATTAAAAGCCCAACAATTAAAATACAAATAAATGGAATGCTTTTTAAAATGAATTTAAAGTCGATGTTAGATAATTGCCACATCGTTTTTAAATTATTCACAAACGAATAATTGTGTGCTACTTCTGGTAAGTTAATTCTTGTAATTCCACTAAAATTTCTTTTGATAACTCTCTCTGATTTCACTTTCTTAAACGAAATAACAACAGCATTTTGGTTGAATTTAAAATACTTAAAAACCAATCCGAAAATTAAAGAAGAAATTCCCAACCAAAACAATCTATTATACAAAACCAATTCTTTTATAGGGATTTGCATTTCATTTTGTTCGGACATTGTCCAATATTTTGTGTACGTGCTTAAAGCTGCAGAACCAAAAGGATCTAAAATTGCCAACCAAGTTTCTTGGTCTGGTTCCGATAAAATACCACCAATTGCTGCTTGGAAAAACAATAAAATAATAACAGTTATAAAACCTGCGCCAATGTTTCTAGAAAAGGTAACCACTGCAAAAACAACAGCGCCATAAAATAAAACGTTTGGTAAAATAAAAACCACATACGATTTTACATATGCCATAAAACTAAAAGACCCTACGATTTCCGAATTTGTTCCAGGAAATCGAAAACCAATCATCATTCCAAAAGCAATGACGAACACAATTGCAGAAACCACTAAAATTCCGCTAAAAAACTTGGCAAATAAATAGTTAGCTTTTGTAAAAGGATAGGAATATAAAATGGTATGCATTTCGCTTTTAAAATCTCTATAAATAGAAACCCCAATAATAGAGGGAAATAAAAAGAAAATTAATAGTGTAAATATGTTGAAATTACCTAAAATATTTATGGGCGAATTTACAATTCTAGAGGAACCTGTAGTTCCTGTAATTCCATCCCAAATACCAGCTGCTGTAGCTGCTGACAAAAAAGCTATTATGAAAAAAATGGCTGCGTAAATATAAAAAATAGGTTTTTTAAACCAGTATTTTAACTCTTGTTTGAATATTGTTGAAAACATATAAAATGTATAATTTGTAAATGTTGAATTGTGTAATTGTAATAGCACTCAAAATTTAAAACTCAAAATCTTGAATTTTAAACCTTAAACCATTTGCGGTTCATCTTGTTTTAGAGCGATAAAATAAACATCATCTAATTGTGGTGTAACTGCTACAAAATCTTCTGAAGGCTGTTCTGCTGAATGCACTCTAATATTCAACGTATTATCTTGATTGTAATTCGAAGATAGAATATTATACAACTTTTCATTTTCTTCTAAATCATCTCTTTCAATGATTTTTTTCCAAATTTGCCCTTCTAAAGCTGCTGTTGCTTTTTGTGGAGTAGTATGATTTAATATTTTTCCACCATTTAAAATTGCCATTTCATTACACAATTCCTTCACATCTTCAACAATATGTGTCGAAAAAATTACAGTACAATTGGTACCAACTTCGCGTAAAACATTCAAAAAACGATGTCTTTCTGCAGGATCTAAACCAGCAGTTGGTTCATCAACAATAATTAATTTTGGGTTGTTTAATAAAAGTTGCGCAATTCCAAAACGTTGTTTCATTCCTCCTGAATAACCAGCAACGTGTTTGTGCCTAACTTCATATAAGTTAGTTATTTCTAAAACTTCTTTTACAATTTTTTGTCTATCTGTTTTGCTTGATACTCCTTTTAAAGTTGCAAAATAATCTAACAAATCTTCTGCAGACATTTTAGGATAAACTCCAAAAGATTGAGGCAAATAACCCAATACTTTTCTTAAAGACATATTATCCTCCAAAACATTAATATCACCAAACATAATAGAACCAGAATCAGGACTTTGTAAAGTTGCAATCGTTCTCATTAAAGAAGATTTACCAGCACCATTTGGTCCTAACAAACCAAACATTCCTGTGCCGATTTCTAAATTTAAATCGTCAATTGCTTTTACACCGTTTTTGTAAGTTTTGGTTAAGTTTTTTATTACTAATTTCATGTTGTTTGGTTTTATGATCGTTTTACTTGAAGTATAAGTGTAAAAGTAAGGACTTTTGTTACATTATTTTATGATTTTTTTTTGGCTATTCCTAAATAATCGCATTATTTTTACATATATTAAAATAATAATCAAAATTTATAAAATCATATAATGGCAAAAAAATCAATTTTAAATAAAAAATCATTAGACTTTTTAGAAAAATATTTAAATAATGCTGCTCCTACAGGTTACGAATGGGAAGGTCAAAAAATTTGGATGGACTACCTAAAACCTTATGTAGATACTTTTATTACAGATACGTATGGTTCTGCAGTTGGTGTTATTAATCCTGATGCAAAATACAAAGTTGTTATTGAAGGACATGCAGACGAAATTTCTTGGTACGTAAATTATATTTCTGATAATGGTTTAATTTATGTCATCAGAAATGGTGGATCAGATCACCAAATTGCACCAAGTAAAATTGTAAATATTCATACCAAAAACGGAATTGTTAAAGGTGTTTTTGGTTGGCCAGCAATTCATACAAGAGACAAATCTGACGAACAATCACCAAAACCAGATAATATTTTTATTGATACAGGTTGTGCAACAAAAGACGAAGTTGAAGCTTTAGGAGTTCATGTTGGTTGTGTAATTACCTATCCAGATACTTTTCATATTTTAAACGGAAATAAATTTGTTTGTAGAGCTTTAGATAATAGAATGGGTGGTTTTATGATAGCTGAAGTTGCTCGTTTATTAAAAGAAAATGGAAAGACACTTCCTTTTGGATTATATGTAACGAACTCTGTTCAAGAAGAAATTGGTTTAAGAGGTGCAGAAATGATTACACATACTATAAAGCCAAATATGGCAATTTGTACTGATGTCACTCATGATACAACAACGCCAATGATTGAAGTTAAAAAAGCTGGAAAATTAGAATTAGGGAAAGGCCCAGTTGTAGCTTATGCACCTGCTGTTCAGCAAAAATTACGTGATTTAATTACTGAAACTGCAGAGAAAAATAACATTCCTTTTCAACGTTCTGCGCTTTCTAGAGCAACAGGAACTGATACAGATGCTTTTGCTTATAGCAATGGAGGTGTTGCTTCTGCTTTAATTTCTTTGCCTTTAAGGTACATGCATACTACAGTTGAAATGGTACATAGAGATGATGTAGAAAATGTAATTAAAATGATTTATGAAACACTTTTAAACATAAAAGGTGGAGAAACTTTTTCTTATTTTGATTAGGAAATAAAAAATACAGATCTATTTTATTATCAATAAAATAGATAAATAATTTAGGCTCTTCAGGTTTTAAAACTTGAAGAGTTTTTTTTATAACATTTTTAGTGATCAGTATATATAAAACTTCTTCTTTAAAAATAAAGTATCCTTTTTTCTACATTCTTCTTTGTGATTTAAAAAGGAACCTTTTTAAGCTGTTGAAAAAAATAACTATTAAAATTCTCATCATTCAGAAAAGTATAAATTGAGTTACAAATTTTTACATCAAAATTATAGATATGATATTATTTGTAAAATAAAAAATCATGAGATTTTAAGTACCTTTGCAAAATATTTTATACTTTCAAACAGATTAAAAATTCTCTATTTTTTATTTTTATATGATTAAAGAAATTCAATTGCGCGTAAATTTAATTGAAGAACGCAAAGAAAACATCTTACTTTACAAAGCAGCAAAAGAACTTTCTTTAGATGTTTCTGAAATTTCTGCTGTAAAAGTTTTAAGAAAATCGATTGATGCTCGTAAAAAAGAAACCATTTTCAACTATAAAGTAGCTGTTTATATCAATGAACAAGTGCCAGAAAAATCTGAGTATAATTTTAATTATAAAGATGTTTCTAAGGCTAAAGAAATTCATATTATTGGTTTTGGTCCTGCAGGAATGTATGCTGCTTTGCGTTGTATAGAACTAGGTTACAAACCTGTAGTTTTAGAACGAGGTAAAAATGTTCAAGATAGAAGAAGAGATTTAAAAGCCATCAATCAAGATCATTTTGTAAACGAAGATTCTAATTATTGTTTTGGTGAAGGTGGTGCAGGAACATATTCTGATGGAAAATTATATACAAGAAGTTTAAAACGTGGTGATGTTCGTAGAATTTTTGAAAACCTTGTTTTTCATGGAGCAACTGAGCAAATTTTAGTTGATGCACATCCTCATATTGGCACCAATAAATTGCCGAAAATTATTCAGAATATTCGCGAAAATATTTTAAAGTTTGGTGGCGAAATTCATTTTGAAACTAAAGTAACCGATTTTACCATAAAAAACAACAAATTACAAGCTATTCAACTTGCAAACGGATCAGAAATGGCCGTAAATTCTGTTATTTTAGCAACAGGTCATTCTGCAAGAGATATGTATGAATTGTTGCATAAAAAAGAAATCGCTTTAAAAGCAAAATCTTTTGCAATGGGCGTTCGTGTTGAACATCCACAGGAAATTATTGACCAAATTCAGTACAATTGTTCTGGAGATAGAGATGAATTGTTACCTGCTGCAGCTTATAGTTTGGTGCATCAAGTAAATGATAGAGGTGTCTATTCTTTTTGCATGTGTCCTGGAGGTTTTATTGTACCTGCAGCCACTGCAAATGGCGAAGTTGTTGTCAATGGAATGTCGCCAAGTAGAAGAAATAATAAGTTTGCGAATTCAGGAATTGTTGTAGAACTTGATATTGATAAAGATTTTAAAAAATACGAAAAATTCGGCGCTTTAAAAGGGTTAGAATTTCAGAAAGATTTAGAAAAAATTGCTTTTTTTGCTGGTGGAAGAACACAAACTGCACCTGCTCAAAGATTGGTAGATTTTGTTGACGGAAAATTATCAACAGATTTAAATGAAACTTCGTATCAACCTGGTTTAAATTCTGCTCCTTTACATTCTTTATTGCCTAAAATTATTGGTAGTAGATTAAGAAAAGGTTTTGCTGCTTTTGGGCAAAAAATGCACGGATATTATACAAACGAAGCTAATATTGTAGGGGTAGAATCTAGAACTTCATCACCTGTAAATATACCAAGAAAAGAAAATTTAGAACATACAGAAATAGCAGGTTTATTTCCTTGTGGAGAAGGGGGTGGTTATGCAGGTGGAATTGTTTCTGCTGCTATGGATGGAGAACGTTGTGCAGAGTCCGCAATTGAGAGAATTACAAAATTGTAAATAACTTTGATAACTTTTTCACTTTAAATCAATTACTATTTATAATTTTACATTCTTAATACAATCCATGAAAATTACCATTGGTAGAATTGACAAAGCAGATTTTCCTAAATTAATTTTAGAAGATATTGATCTAAAAATCGATTCAGGAGCTTATACATCATCCATACATTGCTCTAACATAGAGGAAGTTACCATAGAAAACGAAAGTTTTATCAAGTTTAAATTATTAGATCCAGAACATCCTTTTTATAATAATAAAGAGTTTACAACTAAAAATTATACGTCTAAAGTTGTAAAAAGTTCTAACGGAATTTCTGAAAAAAGATTTATGATTCAGACAGAAATCACTATTTTTAATACAACATTTCCTATTTACTTAACATTAAGTGAACGTAAAGACATGAAATTTCCTATATTATTAGGAAGAAAATTCTTAAACAAAAAATTTGTGATAGACACTTCAAAGACAAATTTATCCTATAAATTAAAATACACAAACAAATGAGAATAGTTATTCTATCTAGAAATCCTAAATTATATTCTACTCGCAGATTGGTAGAAGCTGCAACCAAAAGAAAACACGAAGTTTTTGTGGTCGATCATTTAAAATGTAATATAGAGATAGAAAGAAGAGCTCCTAAAATTTATTATAAAGGAGAATATATAGATAATATTGACGCAATTATACCTAGAATTGGTGCTTCTGTAACTTTTTATGGTACAGCTGTTATTCGTCAATTTGAAATGATGAAGGTTTTTACAGCGGTTTCATCTATCGCTTTAACAAGATCTAGAGATAAATTAAGTAGTTTACAAATTTTAGCAAGAGCTGGAGTTGGCCTACCAAAAACTGTGTTTACAAATTATACAAAAGATGTAGAACATGTTATAAATTCAGTTGGTGGAACTCCTTTGGTTTTAAAACTTTTAGAAGGTACACAAGGTTTAGGCGTTGTTTTGGCAGAAACACCAAATGCAGCAACTTCTGTTTTAGAAGCATTTAATGGTTTAGGTGCAAGAGTTATTGCACAAGAATTTATTAAAGAAGCTGGTGGTGCAGATATTAGAGCTTTTGTGGTGGATGGTAAAGTAGTTGGTGCTATGAAACGTCAAGGAAAAGAAGGTGAATTCCGTTCTAATTTACACAGAGGTGGAAATGCAATTGTTATAGAATTGTCTGACGAAGAAGAAAGAACTGCACTAAAAGCAACTAAAGCAATGGGATTAGGTGTTGCTGGTGTAGATATGTTACAATCCTCAAAAGGACCTTTGGTGTTAGAAGTAAATTCTTCACCTGGTTTAGAAGGTATTGAAATTGCTACTGGTAAAAATATTGCAAAAGAAATTATCCGTTATTTAGAGTTGCATGTCGAATAAACCTTTTACACTTTTAGGCAAAGTTATTCCTGAAGGAAAACGCACAGTTATCGATTTAAAAATCGCTAAATTACATACAAGAACTACTGTAAATGTTCCTGTAATTATAGAGCATTCTAATAACCCAGGACCTGTAGTTTTGCTATTGGCTGGTATTCATGGTGATGAAACAAATGGGGTTGGTATTGTTAGAGAAATTATCGATTTAAAAATGAACAAACCTAAAAATGGGACTATTATTTGTATTCCTGTTTTTAATATTTTTGGATATTTAATTCAAACAAGAGAGTTTCCTGATGGTCGTGATTTAAACAGGATGTTTCCAGGAACTTTAAATGGTTCTTTAGCAAGCCAATTTGCGTATCAGTTTAGCGAAAAAATTGCTCCTTTTGTAGATTATGTAATCGATTTTCATACTGGTGGAGGAGAACGTGATAATATTGCACAAATTCGTTGTAATAAAGACGATGACAAAGGATTGGAATTGGCGAAAATTTTCAATCCACCAATGATTGTGTACTCTAATAACATTGTAAAATCCTTGAGAGAAACCTTGCACAAAATGGGTAAAACCGTTTTACTTTTTGAAGGTGGAAAATCGAAAGAATTAAACCCAACAATTATTAACGAAGGTGTTAATGGCACAAGAAATGTGTTAATTCACTTAGGTTTAATTGAAGGCGAAATCAAAGCGAGAGCTACTTCTATATTTGTAAAAGAGGCAAAATGGTTGCGTGCATCAGATTCTGGAATGTTTAAAGTTAGAATCACAAATGGCGCTTATGTCAAGAAAAAAGAAGTGTTAGGAGTTATTCAAGATCCTTTTGGAGAATTTAAAAAGAAAGTATATGCTCCTTTTAATTGCTACGTTTTTTGCATTAATAAAACGCCAATCGTAAATAAAGGAGATGCTTTATTCCATTTAAGCTTAGAAAAATAAGCTCAATAAAGACGTAGCTACCATGTCTAAAAAAACTAAAAAAGCGTCAGAATTACAAGGCATCAACCATATTATTGTTGATGCCACAATTGGTGTTACAGATTTGGTGGAAGCTATGCACAAACAAATTGTACATCCTCCTTTATTACCTTCTACAAGTGTTCAAAATCTGATTACCAAGATTGCAAACATCACTTTTAAAAATATTAGATGGGGCACTTTATTTGTAGGCAAAACGTTGGACAAAACTTTAGGCTTGCTAAATCCTGCACTTGGTAACTTAAAATCGTCAGATAAAAAAGACTTCATACTTTCTATTTTAAATGGTGTCATTGGCGATTATTTAGCTGAAAAAGAAAATCCACTAGAAATTGAAATGCATTTTGTGCATCAATCTAAAAAAATTACTATTGATAAAAAAAGTATCAAGAATTCTTACTCAAATATTTCTGGTAAAATTATTTTGATGGTGCATGGTTCTTGTATGAACGCCAATCTTTGGACACGAAAAAACCATAATCATGGAGAAATTTTAGCCAAAGAAACCAACGAAACGCTTATTTATTTAAATTATAATAGTGGTAAACATGTTTCTACTAATGGAAAAGAATTCAATGAATTATTAGAAAAACTTACCAAAAACTGGCCTGTTCCTGTTGAAGAAATTACCATTATAAACCATAGTATGGGTGGTTTGGTTACTAGAAGTGCTTTGTATTATGGAGAACAAGCGCAAAAAAGTTGGACAAATCTCACCAAGAAAATTGTTTTTTTAGGAACTCCACATCATGGTTCTCATATTGAAAGAAAAGGAAATTATTTAGATTTAATTCTTGAATCTGTGCCTTATGCAAAACCGTTTGCAAAGTTGGGTAAAATAAGAAGTGCTGGAGTAACCGATTTAAGATATGGTAATTTAGTAGATGAAGATTGGCAACACAAAAATAGATTTGAACTAAAAAAAGAGCATAAAAAACATATTCCCCTAACAGAGAATATTGAATATTATAGCATCGCAGCTGTTACTGGCAAAGAGAAAAGTTATATAAAAAACAGATTTTTTGGCGATAGTTTAGTGTCTGTAAAAAGTGCCTTAGGAAAACATAAAAATCGTGATAAAAATTTACATTTTAAAAAAGAAAACACGTTTACTGTGTATGAAAACAATCATTCAGATTTGTTAAGCAATCCTAAAATAACAGAAATATTAAAAAATTGGTTGCAATAGTTTTTTTTTTAATTTCTTTAAAATATTAAATCCTGAAAAAATTATTTTTCATTCTCTTTTTATTAAAATTAGATACGAGTTATTTCTCTTTTTTTAACGAGCAAAACTTTTAAAAAGACTTTCTACTCATAAAAAATCCTTTCCATACTTCTGCAAATAAATTATCTTTACAAAATAACAGTACTATAAAAAACACCATAACCTGTGAAATTTACGGGATATATGTAATAAAAGTTACTTTATAACTAGCTGTAGTGCATTTAAAAAAAACCTATGTGGAAAGAAAAATTACCAATTAATTGTCCGCCTTCATCTGCGAAAGAACTTGATTTTGAAGCATATCGTATTCTTAAAAGTGAAGAACCTAATGAAGATGACTTTCTTCCTTACGTTTATTTACATCCCGAAAATGAAAGATATAAAACACTTTGTGAAGCTTACGCCATATCATCATTTGATTCAGAAAATAATGCTATTAAAGCTTGGAAAGGAGCTCTTAAAAGAGGAAAAAAAATAGGAAGTTATATAACCAAAGTAGAAATATCTAAAACAGATGGCAGAAATGACTTCAATCCAAAAAGCGGGCACTTTAGTACTTGGTTATATGAATCGAAAAATTATGATACATTTGAATGTGTAAATATTAAACTAATTGATGCAAATTAATTCTAAATATCGTCTTCAGAATTTTCCTTTGAAATTAAGGGTTATTCGTGCATTTGATTTCGAAATAGAACCTATTCTATTATTGGAAAAAGACCTTATTGGTAATAATTTTTTGAGTTATTTGATATTTAGTGATTTTGAAAAAGAACAAAGAGCATATATTCAAGTTAGCCAAGAACGTCTTAATGAGATATTAACTAACGAAATTTCTCTGAATTCAGCATTTGAGAAACCAGAAAACGAGTTTATTTATATTGCGGAATTTTCTCATAACACTGGACAAACATTAGATTCATTTTTAGTTCCAGTTTCGTTGATTTCAGAAGCTTTAGTTATTCCGAAAAATTATGTTGTTAATTACGAAAAGCCAAAAAATGAAGTGGTTTTAAAAGAAAACGATTTACTTGACTTTTCAGAAAGAAAACAAAAAATCGTATTTGACTTTTATCTTCAAAGTCAAAACCTTGTTAATAACATTAAGCCATATGCTTTATATAAAGTTTTCACTCCAATTATTGAAATAATTAAAAATATGTTGGAGTTTGACAATAGAAATGCTGACAAATATTTAGCATTTTCAAACTTAAGACAAGCATCATTTGGAATTACCATAGAACTAAATTATAGTCACGACCTTTTCTTTCAAAAAGAAACAACAGTTATCGAGAATTTAATATTGTTACTCAATGCTCAAAGTAAAGAGGATTTTGAAACAGTTTTGCATAATACAAAGAATGACAATTACCTGAAACACTACATTACTATAATTAAAGCAATTATTGACAATAATGCTGACTTACATACTGCGTATGCAAATCCTGTAACAAAAGATATAAAAACAAACACTCTTAATAAAGAGCGCGCAGAAATCGCGAAAAAAATAATCGATGAAACTTTAGATGTTATTGAGGACGTAGAGGAAATTAAGGGAACATTTTTGGAAATTGACATTGACCGAAAAGAGCCCTCTTTTAAAATCTATTCATTTGAAGATGAATTTACAGTAAAAGGAAAATTTGAGCTTTCAATATTGGATAAAGTAAAAAACGATTTTGTGAATATTGGGAAAGAGACTTATGTATTTCAAATTAAGACATTATATTTTCCAGAAACAACTTTAAAATCTGAAGAAATAAAAAGGTACTTAATTGATTACCAAAAAAAATCTGAATAAAAACGCACTACAACATTGTTATATAACAAATAGAATATCAAATATTCTAAAAATTACACATCTATAAAAAAATCATTTCAAAACAATCAAAAAACTTACATTTGCAAAATGCGAATAGACATTATTTCAGTAGCTCCCAATTTATTAGAAAGTCCATTTAACCACTCTATTGTAAAACGTGCAAAAGAAAAAGGGTTGGCAGAAATTATAATTCACGATTTACGTGCATATGGTTTGGGCAATTACAAACAAATTGATGACACTCAATTTGGTGGTGGTGCAGGCATGGTTATGATGATTGAACCGATTGCAAATTGTATTAAAAAATTGCAAGCTGAAAGAAAGTATGATGAAGTTATTTATATGACTCCAGATGCAAAAACATTAAATCAATCTACAGCAAATACACTTTCTTTAAAAGAAAATATATTAATTTTAACAGGACATTACAAAGGTGTAGATCAACGAATTAGAGATTTATTTATTACCAAAGAAATTTCTATTGGCGATTATGTTTTAACAGGTGGCGAATTGGCTGCAGCTGTTTTGGTAGATGCTATTGTACGTTTAATTCCTGGTGTAATTGGCGATGAGCAATCTGCGTTAACAGATTCTTTTCAAGATAATTTATTATCTCCTCCAGTGTATACAAGACCTGCAGATTTTGAAGGCACTAAAGTTCCAGAGATTTTATTATCAGGGAATTTCCCTAAAATTGAAGATTGGAGAAGTGAACAAGCCTATAAAAGAACGGAACAAATTAGACCAGATTTATTGGAAGACTAAAATAAAGTGGTTTGAACATATTGAACTTGTTTCAGTATCTTCGACAAAATTTTATACGATAAACTTTTGAATACAATAAAAACTTTCATAAAAAATAACAAAGCCATTTCTTGGGTTTTAGGTTTTCAGCTTTTTAGGTTGATTTTACTCCCATTTATGGGTTTAATGCCACAAGATGCCTATTATTATTTATATGGGCAAAATTTATCTTTATCGTACTTTGATCATCCAGGAATGATTGGGTATCTATTACGAATTTTCTCTGAAATTTTTGGACAATCAGTTTTTGTTGTAAAGTTTACCGACTTTTTTATTACCTCGTTAACTATTTTAAGTTTCTATAAATTAGCCTCTTATTTTTTATCAAAACAAAAATTACAAAGAGCGTTCGTTTTACTAGCATCCACTATTTTTATTTCGATTTTATCCTTCAATTCTACTCCAGATGTTCCTCTTTTATTATTCTGGACATTAAGTATCATCTGCTTATACAAAGCTATTTTTGAAGATAAGAAACTCTTTTGGATTCTTGGAGGAATTGCAATGGGTTTAGCATTTAATAGCAAATACACAGCACTTTTATTACAAATTGGATTGATTTTATTTGTGCTTTTCTCAAAAAAACAGCGAAAACTACTCCTTTCTCCTTGGTTATATTTCTCGTTATTAATTTCTGTGGCAGTCACATTTCCTGTTTGGTATTGGAATTACCAAAACGATTTTGCCTCTTTTGCGTTTCAATCTTCTTCTAGAACAAGTTCAATCTCTGAATTTAAATTTTCTTCAAGTTATTTCTTTGGTGCAATTGGACATCAACTATTTTTGTTATTGCCAGTGTTGTTTTTAATTTTTATCACTTTTACCTATAAATATATTAAAAGAGCGTTGTTGAAATTTAAATTACCAAGTTCAAAAACGTTGTTTTTATTAGCATTTTTCATTCCTACATTTGTTGGCTTTTTCAGCCTCACTCCTATTTATTGGGTAAAATTAAATTGGATGATGCCTTCTTACATTACAGGAATCATTTTAGCAGGTATGTTTATCAGCAAGAAATTATTGAAAATTCAGCTTATCATTTCTATTATTTTTCATGTACTTTTTAGCATTCAAATATTGTTTTATGTAGCTCCTATTAAGAGTGATGACACTTGGGTTGGTTGGAAAGAATTGGCTATAGAAACTGAAAAAATACAAGAAAAATATCCAAATACGTTTGTATTTTCTAATGATAATTATAAAACATCTGCTTGTTTAAACTTTTTTATGGATGATAAAGTCTATGCACAAAACATTATAGGTTTGCCAGCTTTACATTTCGATTATTTAGGTGATGATGTAATTACCTTAAAAGGGAAAAATGCCATATTTATTGATTCTGACAAACGTTTTAAGAACACTGATAAGTTGGGTGAAATTAACCCATTATTAAAGGCTCATTTTAAAAATGTAACTGAATTAGAGCCGATTATCATCAAGATCAATAGAAACCAAAGCAGAAAATTCTGGGTTTTCTATTGTACTGATTATCAAGCTAAAAAATAAATGCTTTTTAGTTTTATCAACTGAAAAAAAGTACTATTTTTGCAACCGCTAAAATAACCTCTGACGAAGATATCGTGAATGTTGCTTTACAAACAAACATAAATATTTAATATGGAAGCTTTATTAAAATTTGTTCAAGACGAATTTGTAACAAAAAAAGAATTTGCAGAATTTGCAGCAGGTGATACAATTACTGTGTATTACGAAATTAAGGAAGGTGAAAAAGTTCGTACTCAGTTCTTTAGAGGAGTTGTAATACAAAGAAGAGGAACAGGAACTTCAGAAACTTTTACAATCAGAAAAATGTCTGGTACTGTAGGAGTAGAAAGAATTTTCCCTGTTAACTTACCTTCTCTTCAAAAAATTGAAGTTAATAAAAGAGGTAAAGTTCGTAGAGCTCGTATCTTTTACTTTAGAGGTCTTACTGGTAAAAAAGCTAGAATTACTGAAAAAAGAAGATAATCTCTTATCAAATAAAATTAAAAAAAGCGTTGTAAATTTTACAACGCTTTTTTTTATGAACAAATGTTTATAACTCTGGTTAATATCTTGTTGATTTCTTAAAAGTTAAATATTTGGTTACTTCCTAAATCATCTTTAAATTTAGCCAAGATTTACACTTAATTAAACTTTTAGTCTTCGAAAATTATTAGAAATTAGTTCGTAAATTTTAAAAGTAACGTTATTATCAATTTATTTTTAAACTTGTTAAAAGTATTATTTTTATAACTATAAAGGAGTTTACAAGATTAAAAATTTGTAAGCTAGTTAAAAGATAATATCAAAGTTTAAAATGTTGAAATAGTAAACTATAATTTCTTCAAAAAAGAGATATAAGGTTAAAACCTTGTTTATTTTGTAGTGATACAAAATAGTGTAAAAGACTATTTCAAAAGAAGCCATATCATTGCAAGAAATTGTATGATATGGCTTTTATCTTTACAAAGGATATTTATTATTCAGTAAATCTTCAATTTCATTGCTAAATACACTAAAATTACTCTCAATTAATAAAGTATTAACAGTCAAAATCTCATCTAAAATTCTTAAATTTGTTCCGCTTTAAACGAAAACAATTTCGTGGAAAGTAATTACTGATTATTTCACAACAAAATAACATATTTTTATGAGTAAAATAGCTAAAATTATATATACTAAAACAGATGAAGCACCAGCTTTAGCAACGCGTTCTTTTTTGCCAATTGTAAAAGCTTTTACAAAATCATCTAACATAGAAATTGAAGTAAAAGATATTTCTTTAGCAGCTAGAATTCTTGCAAATTTTCCTGAATATTTAAAGGAAGAGCAAAAAGTTGAAGATGCTTTAGCAATATTAGGAGATTTAGCAAAACAGCCAGAAGCAAATATTATTAAATTGCCAAACATTAGTGCATCTGTTGCGCAATTAACGGAAGCTATTTCTGAGTTACAAGATTTGGGTTATGCAATTCCAGATTTTCCTGAAGAGGCTAAAACAGAAGAAGAAAAAAATATTTCTGCAATCTATAATAAAATTAAAGGTTCTGCTGTAAACCCTGTTTTAAGAGAAGGAAATTCTGACAGAAGAGCTCCAAAAGCAATTAAGAATTATGCTCGTAAAAACCCACATTCAATGGGTGCTTGGAGTGCAGATTCTAAAACGCATGTTGCTACAATGACAGAAGGAGATTTTGCAAATAATGAAAAATCTTACACTACCAAAAAAGCAACTTCAGTTAGCATACTTCATATAGCAGAAAACGGAGCTAAAAAAGTATTAAAAGAGAAAATTGACTTATTAGATGGCGAAATTATTGACGCTACAATAATGAGTAAAAAAATATTGATCGACTTTTTAGAAGAGCAATATGAAGATGCCTTAGATAAAAATGTATTGTTTTCTTTACATATGAAAGGAACCATGATGAAAGTGAGTGATCCAATTATTTTTGGTCATGCAGTTCGTGTATTTTTCTCTGATTTGTTTAAGAAACATGGTAAAACGTTTGATAAAATTGGTGTTGATGTAAATAATGGTTTAGGAAATTTACTTGGAAAATTAAGTGAATTACCAAAAGAAAAACGCGATGAAATTAGAGCAGATTTAAGATATGCTTTTGATCATGGACCAGAAATTGCCATGGTAAATTCAGAGAGAGGAATTACAAATTTACATGTTCCTTCAGATATTATTATAGATGCTTCTATGCCTGCTATGATTAGAACTTCTGGAAAAATGTACAATTCTGATGGGAAATTACAAGACACAAAAGCAATAATTCCTGATAGTTCTTATGCTGGTATTTATGCAGCAACTATCGATTTTTGTAAAAAGAATGGTGCTTTTGATCCTACAACAATGGGTACAGTTCCTAATGTTGGTTTAATGGCTCAAAAAGCAGAAGAATATGGTTCTCATGATAAAACTTTTGAAATTGCAAAAGCTGGTAAAGTAATTGTTGTGGATGCTGATGGAAAAACGTTATTAGAACATACTGTTGAAGCTGGTGATATTTGGAGAATGTGCCAAGCAAAAGATTTACCAATTCAAGATTGGGTAAAATTAGCAGTTACAAGAGCTAGAGCTTCTGAAACTCCTGCTGTTTTTTGGTTAGATAAAAACAGAGCTCATGATGCAGAAGTGATTAAAAAAGTGAAAAAATATTTACAAGATCACAATACTGATGGTTTAGATATTAGAATTTTATCACCTATAAAAGCAACTGAATTTACTTTAGAAAGAATTGTAAAAGGAGAAGATACTATTTCTGTTTCAGGAAATGTTTTACGTGATTATTTAACAGATTTATTCCCAATTTTAGAAGTTGGTACTTCTGCTAAAATGTTATCTATTGTTCCTTTAATGAATGGTGGTGGTTTATTTGAAACGGGTGCTGGAGGTTCTGCTCCAAAACATGTGCAACAATTTTTAGAAGAAAACCATTTACGTTGGGATTCTCTTGGAGAATTTTTAGCGTTAGCTGTTTCTTTAGAGCATTTAGGAACTACAAATAATAACGAAAAAGCATTAATTCTTGCAGAAACACTTGATGAAGCTACAGACAAGTTTTTAGATAATGACAAGTCTCCTTCAAGAAAAGTTGGTGAAATTGATAATAGAGGATCTCACTTTTATTTAGCTTTATATTGGGCTCAAGGTTTAGCAAATCAGAATAAAAATGTAGATTTAAAAGCAGAATTTGCTAAAATTGCAGATGAATTAGCTAAAAATGAAACTGAAATTATTGCTCAATTAAATTCTATTCAAGGAAGTGCAGTGAATATAGAAGGGTATTACATGCCAAATGAAACGTTAGCTGACAATGCAATGAGACCTAATAATAATCTAAACAGTATTTTAGGATAATTTTTTAACAAATATTTATAATAAATATTAACAGAAAGAGTGCTTCATAGCACTCTTTTTTTAGTTAGTTTTGGTTTTTAACCAAACTAAAAACGAATGAATAAGAAGAAGATAGCTATTACAACTGTAATAGCATTAGTTTTAATTTACTTCGGGTATCAATATTTTTCGCCTGCTGCAGATGGAGAAGTATACCTAACTACAAAAGTAAAAAAAGGCAATTTTGTTAGTGAAGTAATTACTTCTGGAGAAGCACAGTCTACAAGTTTAAAAAAAATTGATGGTCCTGATAATTTAAGAAAGTTTCGTTTAAACAATCTTAAAATTCAAGATTTAGTTGCTGAAGGTAGTATTGTTAAAGAAGGTGATTATGTTGGTAGATTAGATCCAAGTGGAGTTAATGAACAAATTTTAGATGCTCGTTTAAATCTAGAAACAGCAGAATCTAGATATACTCAAGAGCAATTAGACACTACTTTATCTTTAAAACAAGAACGAAATTCTATAAAAGATTTACGTTTTACCATGGAAGAAACAAGTTTAGAATTAAAACAATCTATCTATGAACCACCAGCAACTATAAAAAAACTTGAAATAAATTTAGAGAAATCTGAACGTGATTTGAGAGAAAAACTTGAAAATTACAACATCAAAAAAAGACAAGCCAATGCAAGAATGGTGGAAGTTGGCACAAAAGTATCTAAAATTAGAAACGAATTAAATGATCTTTTAAACTTATTAGAATCTTTTACCATTTATTCTAATGGAAATGGAATGATTACCTATGATAAAGAATGGGATGGATCAAAGAAAAAAGTTGGTTCTTCTATCAGTCCTTGGGATCCTACCATTGCAAGTTTGCCAGATTTAACAAAAATGGAATCTAAAACCTATGCAAATGAGGTTGATATCAGAAAAATCAAAAAGGATTTGCCTGTAAAAATTGGTTTTGATGCGTTTCCTGATATAGAAATGGATGGTATTGTAACTGATGTTGCCAATGTTGGTGAAAATAAAAGAGGTTCAGATATTAAGGTTTTTCAAGTTTTGATAAAATTAAATGGTTCTAACACTAATATTAGACCAGGAATGACAACATCAAACAAAATATTAACTTTTGAAAGAAAAGATGTTTTGAGCATTCCTTTAGAAGCTGTTTTTTCTAAAGATTCCATAACTTATGTGTATCAAAAAACTGGTTTTTCAATAGCGAAGAAACAAGTTAAAATTGGTGATTCTAATAATGATTCTGTGATTATTTTAGAAGGTTTATCTGCAGAAGATGTTGTGTATTTAAATAAGCCAGAAGGTTTAGATGATAATCAAATAGCAAAATTAAATTAGTTTTTTTATGATTGATAAAATCTATATAGAAAAACTAAAATCTAATTTTAGCGAAGCTGTACGTGTAATTTTAGCCAATAAAGTTAGAACACTTTTAACATCATTAGGAATTATTTTTGGTGTTGCTGCTGTTATTACAATGTTAGCAATTGGTAGTGGTGCAGAAAAAGAAATTTTAGCGCAATTAGAATTGGTGGGTGTCAACAATATTGTCATCACTCCTATTCCTGATGAAGCAGAAAATGAAAATACTGAAGAAGATTCAGATGCTGGAGGTATTACTCCAAAAAGATTTTCTAAAGGCTTAGATATGTTAGATGTGAATAGCATCAAAAAAAATCTACCTTCCGTAAAAAAAGTAAGTCCAGAAATTATTTTAGAAACCTATGTAATTAAAAAAGGAAGACAAAGTCCTGTAAAATTAATTGGTGTTTCTTCAGATTTTTTTGAAACCTCAAATATCGAAATAGAAAGTGGTAAAAACTTTTCTGATGCACAAACAGCTTATTCTTTGCCTGTTTGTATTATTGGTAAAAATATAGAGAAAAAACTATTTACAGGAGAAAGCGCAGTTGGCAAACAAATAAAAGTAAAAGATGTTTGGTTGCAAGTAATTGGTGTTATAGAAGAAAAATTTATATCAGAAAATGCACAAGAAAACTTAGGAATTAGAGATTTAAACCAAGACGTTTATATACCAATTACTACTTTTTTAGTGCGCTATAAAGACCGTAAAATTATTAGTGATAAACCTATAGATACTGGAGGTGGAATGATGTTTATAAGTGGAAGCCAACAAGGTCCAAAAAAGAAAATTCCTAGAGGTAATTATCATCAAATTGATAAATTAACGATTCAAGTAAATAGTTCAGCAGAATTAAATTCAACTGCAGATGTTTTAAGCAGAATGTTAAAAAGACGACATAATGATATGGTAGACTTTGAGATTTCTATTCCTATTCAGCTTTTAAAGCAACAACAAAAAACCAAACAAATTTTTAATATAGTTTTAAGCATAATTGCTGGTATTTCTTTACTAATTGGTGGTATTGGAATTATGAACATTATGTTGGCTTCAGTTTTAGAAAGAACAAAAGAAATTGGAATTATTAGAGCTATTGGAGCCACTCAAGAAGACGTTATTTTACAATTCTTAACAGAATCTGTTTTAGTGAGTATTGGAGGTGGAATTATTGGAATTGTGTTAGGTATTTTATCTTCCTACATTTTAGAAATTACCACAGGTATTGAAACGATTTTAACATTAAGTTCCATTTTGCTCTCTTTCTTTGTAGCAACACTTATTGGATTAATTTTTGGAATTGCTCCTGCAAAATCTGCTGCAAGTAAAAGTCCAATTGAAGCTATTAGACACGAATAATTATGAAAAAGATTTTTACAACTATTTGCTTCTTGCTAACAATAACCATTTTTAGCCAAGAAAAAATAACTTTACAACAAGAAATAACTTTAGAAGAAGCTATTGATATCGCTCAAAAAAATTCTCCAGATTACAAAGCTTTATTAAACCAAAACCAAGCAAGTTATTGGAGGTATAGAAGATTTAAAGCTGGTTTTTTGCCTCAATTAAGATTTGATGCAACTTTGCCTCAATATAGAAATTCGGTGAATAGAATTACACTAGATGATGGTTCTGATGGTTTTAGAAGAACCAATCAAATAAGGTTTGATGGTACTTTATCTTTAAATCAAAATATTGCATTAACTGGTGGTACAGTTTCTATAAGTTCGCAATTTGAGAGAGTAGATGTTTCTGAACCTTTTGAAGCTACCAACTTTGCAGTGATTCCTTTTTCTTTAAATTATAGACAAGGCTCTTTATTTTATAATGATTTTAAATGGCAAAAAAGAATAGAACCTTTAATTTACGAAGAAGCAAAAAGAGAGTTTATTGAAAGAATGGAGCAAATTTCTTTAAACACAAGCAGGCGTTATTTTGCTTTGTTAAAAGCGCAGATTCAAAGTAAAATTGCCAAATCTAATTATTCGAATCAAGATACTTTATTTCAAATTTCTAAAGGAAGATTTAAAATGGGTAAAATTGCCGAAAACGATTTGCTTCAAATAGAATTATCGGTTTTAAACTCAGAAAATGATGTAATTACCAATGAAATAAACTTTAAAAGATCTTCTCAAAATTTATCAACATATTTAATACTAAATACAGAAGATATACTTTTATCAACACCAGAAGAGCTTACTTTATTTACGGTAACTGTAGAAAAAGCTTTAGAAGAAGCAAAATCTAACAGAAAAGCTGTGATTGAATTTAGAAGAAGACGTTTGGAAGCAGAAAGAGATGTAGCAGAAGTTAGAGGTAGCAATAGAGTACAAATGAGTTTTACAGCAAACTTTGGTATTTCTCAGCAAGGAAATGAATTTAACAATCTATTTCAAGATTATAACCAACAACAAAATGTTATGCTTTCTTTAGGAATTCCTATTTTAGATTGGGGTGTTTCTAAATCTCGTAGAAAATTAGTAGAAGCCAACAAAGATTTGGTAAATACCAATATAGAGATTCAAGAACAAGAGTTTGAGCAAGAAATTTACCTGCATGTTTTAAACTGGCAAAATCAACGTAATTTTTTAAATACGGCTAAAAAAGCGCAAGAAATTGCTTTAAAAAGATACGAAATTGCCAAAAAGAGATTTGTTTTAGGTAAGATTAGTATCACAGATTTAAACATTGCTTTGCAAGAACAAGATAGGTCTGTTTTACAATATTTGAATTCTTTGGAGAAATTTTGGACAGATTATTATATCTTAAGACAATTAACTTTATTTGATTTTATCAAAAATAAAAAAATTGAAGTTGCAGATATAATTTACGATTAATAGGTAATTATGTAGTATTTTTGTTTACCATAAAAAGACTTACATTAAACAAATTTAATTTGAAAAAAATTTTATTCCTGTTTTTCTTGGGGTCAATCTCTTTATTTAGCCAAGAAAAATTTACAGTTAGTGGAACCGTTTACGACAATAACAATAATGAAACCTTAATTGGTGTTTCCATTTATTTTCCAGAACTAAATGCTGGAACTACCACAAACGAATATGGTTTTTATTCCATAACCTTACCAAGTGGAACACATAAAATACAAGTAAGTTATTTAGGTTTTACAACCATTAATGAAACCTTACTTCTTACAGAAAAAATAACAAAAAACTTTAAACTGATTGAAGAATCAGAAAGTTTAGCTGAAATTGTTATAGAAGCAGATATCGAAAAAATAAATGTGAGATCGCCTCAAATGAGTGTGAACAAGCTAACATCTGCAACTATAAAAAAAATCCCTGTAGTTTTAGGGGAAGCAGACATTATAAAATCTTTAATTTTATTACCTGGAGTTACAAGTGCTGGTGAAGGCGCATCTGGTTTTAATGTTAGAGGTGGTGCTGCAGATCAGAATTTAATTTTGTTAGATGAAGCAATTGTTTTTAATTCTTCGCATTTATTTGGATTTTTCTCGGTTTTTAATCCTGATGTTATTAAGGATGTAAAATTATACAAAGGTGGAATTCCTGCACGTTTTGGAGGTAGATTGTCATCTGTTTTAGATATTTATCAAAAAGAAGGAAATAGCAACGAATTTAATGTTACTGGAGGAATTGGTTTGGTTTCCTCTAGATTATTAATAGAAGGTCCAATTGAAAAAGAAAAAAGTTCTTTTGTAGTTGCTGGTAGAGCATCTTATGCACATTTATTTTTACCCCTTTTTGATAATGATAATAAAGCCTATTTCTACGATTTAAACAGTAAAGTTAATTACAGGTTTAATTATAAAAACAATCTTTTTTTATCAACCTATTTTGGAAAAGATATTTTTGGTATTAGTGATAGTTTTGTAAATGAATATGGAAATACAGTGGTTAATTTACGCTGGAATCATCTTTTTTCTGATAAAATATTCTCGAACTTATCTTTAATTTATTCTGATTATTTCTATGGATTAACTTTAGATTTTGTAGGTTTTGAATGGGATTCTGGCATTACCAACTTCAACTTAAAATACGATTTTAAACATTATTTAAATGAAAACTTTAAATTGAGTTATGGGATTAACAATATTTACAACAAATTTAATCCTGGAGAAATTTTACCAAATAGAGAAGATTCTGGTATTCAGCCAGAAAAACTAATTGATAAATATGCCAACGAATTTGCAGCATATTTAGAAGCAGAACAAAAAGTTAGCGACAATTTAACGTTGCAATATGGTGTGCGTTTTAGCCATTTTACACGTTTAGGGCAAGATGAAATAAATGTGTATGCAAACAACCAACCTGTTATTTATAATCAACAATTTAAAAAATACGAATCTGCTCAAGCCACTGGCACAGAATCTTTTGAAAGAAGTGATGCTTTAGCAACTTTCCAAAATTTTGAACCTAGAGTTTCTTTATCTTATGCTTTAGATGATAATACGTCTATAAAAGCTAGTTATAACAGAATGGCTCAGTATTTACACTTACTTTCTAACACAGCCTCTCCTACTCCATTAGATGTTTGGGCACCAAGTGGTCGTTTTATAGACCCTCAATTATTAGATCAATTTGCGATTGGCTATTTTAAATCCTTAAAAAATGGCGATTATTCTTTAGAAACTGAAGTTTTTTATAAAGACATTCAAAATAGAATTGACTATATAAATGGCGCAAATTTAATTGCCAATAACGAAATTGAAACCGTTATTTTAAACGGACAAGCAAGAGCTTATGGTTTAGAAGTTTTATTCAAAAAAAATGAAGGAAGATTTACTGGTTTTTTAGCTTATACTTTAGCAAGATCAGAACAACAAACTCTAGGAAGAACTGCTACAGAACCTGGTATTAATAATGGTGAATGGTATAGTTCTCCTTTTGATAAAACGCATGATATTTCTATTAACGGAAGTTATGAATTATCTAAAAAATGGACATTCAATGCAAACTTTTTGTTCCAAACTGGGCAACCTACAAATTATCCTGTTGGGCAATATGAAATACAAGGTTTAAATGTACCAATTTTTGATGATAACAGAAGAAATGCTGATAGATTACCTGCTTATCACAGACTTGATATTTCTGCGACTTTAACTCCAGAAAAGAATAAAAATAGAAAATGGAAAGGTGAATGGGTTTTTGGAATTTATAATTTATATGGTCGTGAAAACGCAGCTTCTATTAATTTTAGTCAGAATAGAGAAACTCTTAGAAATGAAGCTGTACAAACCTCTATTTTTGGTTTAGTCCCTTCTGTAACCTATAATTTTGAATTTTAAAAAAACAAAGGTTTTAAACCTCTTGGTAAAATATTTAATGATGAAAAAAATAATACTAATTTTAATCTTTGCTGCACTTTTTATAAGTTGCGAAAAAGTGGTAGAGATTGATGTTCCATCCATAGAACCAAAATTAATTGTTGATGCTTCTTTCGAAATTTATTTTGATGAAAACCCACTAACTGCAAAAAATAGTGTGAAGCTGAGTTTATCCGCAGATTATTTTGATGAAATAATTCCACCTGCTATTGGAGCAACTGTATTTTTAACTAATCTTGCAGATAACTCAATTGTAACTTTTTCTGATGTAAATTCAACTGGAAATTATGAACCTGTAAATAGTTTTATTCCTGCAGAAAATGTGGAATATGAGTTAACTATCGTTTATGATAATGAAACGTATAAAGGAACCGCTTTTAGAATAAAATCTACGCCATTAACAAATGTAGAGCAAGGAACTGAAACTTTATTTTCTGGAGAAGAAACTCAATTAAACATAGAGTTTACAGATGAAGTAACCATCGAAAACTATTATTTATTTGATTTTACAAACAACATCTTTTTAACTTTAGAAGATCGATTTTTTAATGGTGCTATATATAATTTCTCAACTTTTTATCAAGAAGATGAAATTGATTTACCAACTACAGTTACTATAAAAATGTCTGGAATTTCTAGAGATTATTACACCTATTTTAGAATACTGCAAGGTCAAAGTGGTCAAAATGGTGGTGGTCCTTTTCAAACAGTTCCTTCCTCTTTGTTAGGTAATATGATCAATATTACCAACGAAGAAAATTTTCCTTTAGGCTATTTTCATATTTCTGAAACTGATACTTTTACGTTAGATTTGGTGGAGTTGGAAGATTAAATGAACTTCACTTTTTAAAAAATTCATATCGTTTAAACCTCATTGTTGTTAAATATGTTATTTTTGATTGATGAATTTTACAAAAACTACAGAACAGGATTCTAATTACAATCATTTAGAAAAAATGAATGTTTTAGAAGTACTCACAAATATTAACAACGAAGACAAAAAAGTGGCTTTAGCAGTTGAAAAAGCGTTGCCACAAATTGAAGCTTTGACCCATAAAATTGTTCAACAACTAAAAAATGGTGGTAGACTTTTTTATATTGGTGCAGGAACTTCTGGTAGATTAGGTATTTTAGATGCTTCTGAATGTCCACCAACATTTGGTGTTCCTCATGAATTAGTTCTTGGTTTAATTGCTGGTGGAGATTATGCCATTAGAAAAGCTGTTGAATTTGCAGAAGATTCTAAAACCCAAGGTTGGTTAGATTTGCAAGAACATAACATCACTAAAAAAGATGTTGTTGTAGGTATTGCAGCTTCAGGAACAACTCCTTATGTAATTGCTGCTTTAGAAAAATGCAACGAAAACAATATTATTACAGGATCTATTTCTTGTAATGAAAATAGCCCATTATCTAATACTGCTCAATTTAATATTGATGTAATTGTTGGTCCTGAATTCGTAACAGGAAGCTCTAGAATGAAAGCAGGAACTGCGCAAAAATTAGTATTGAATATGCTTTCTACAACAACCATGATTCATTTGGGGAAAATAAAAGGCAATAAAATGGTTGATATGCAACTCTCTAATAACAAATTGGTAGAAAGAGGTGAAAAAATGTTGATGAGCGAATTGAACATCAACCAAGAAAAAGCGAGCGAATTATTAGCTAAATTTGGCAATGTTAGAGAAGCTATTTTAAATTATACCTTATGAGTACAGACAAACAGTTACTAAGTAAAGCTTTGATAAGATTAGGTGTTTTAATCCTATTTTTTATATTATGTCCTGTTATTATGACAATGGGTTTTAAGGCTTTAGACAAATTTACAGGAACCTCTAACGAATATATTGCCTATTTAATTTTAGGTTTCAGTGCAATACTTTTAATATATACTTTATATTTCGGATTTAAAACTTTTGGAGTTTTGCAAAAAGCCATATTTAACGATAAATAACCACTGAAAACGACAAATTTATACAAGGTTTTTAAATGGGAACATTGGCCTTCTTCTTTATTTTATATTCCCAATTTGCCTTATGCTTTTTATTTAGCAGCAAAGGCAAAACATGCTGCTTTTTTTAGTGCTGCAAACCCATTTATAAAAAGTTCTGGAAATGGCACAGAAAGTAAATTTACCACGATTCAGTTAGTTCCTATAAAATACAGACCAAAAAGTATTTTGCATATAGAAAATTCACCAATTTCTGAAACGCTTTTAAAACTAGAGCATCAGCAATTAAAATTTCCTTTGATTGCAAAACCAGATATTGGTTTTAGAGGTTTGTTAGTTCAAAAAATAACTTCTGAAAATGAACTTAAAATATATTTGAAAAAATATAATATCGATATTATACTTCAAGAATTTATAGCTTATAAAAATGAATGTGGCATTTTTTATTCCAGAAATCCAACTACGGATAAAGGTGTAATTTCATCCATCACTTTAAAAAAATTTTTAAGTATTACTGGTGATGGAACTTCCACACTACAACAACTTATTTCAAGTGATAATAGAGCTAAATTATATGTAGACTTATTGGTAGAATTACATCAAAACAGCTTAAAATTAATACCAAAAAAGTTGGAAGTAATTCAGCTTTCTGTAATAGGGAATCACTCTAAAGGAACACAGTTTTTAAACGGAAATCATTTAATTTCTACAAAATTAGAAACTACTTTTGATGCGTTAAGCAGATCGATTCCTGGTTGGTTTTATGGTAGAATCGATTTAAAATACAATGATTTTTCTGAAGTTGAAAATGGTTCAGATTTTAAAATATTAGAAATTAATGGCATTATTGCTGAGCCTACTCACATTTATGATAGTGAAAATTCTACTTATTTTGATGCTTTAAAAGCGATTAGAACTCATTGGAAATCTTTGTATGAAATTGCAACCACCAATCATTTAGAGTATAAAATTCCTTACAAAAGCTCCAAAATATTCATCTCAGAAATGTTTGAATTAAGAGCTTACACCAAAAAGATTAAACGCTTTACTTCTTAAAAACTGCTTGTTATTCAACAAAAAACGTTGAATTAAATTACTTTTAACTCAAATCGGTTTTAATTGAACTCGATAGCCTAATTATATCAAATATTTATAAAATATAAAGTAGATTTGTAGTAATCAATCTAAAAAAAATGCAAAAAAAATTATATATAAGTACACTATTATTTCTTTTAACAGTTTCATTTACAAACGCTCAAGAATTATCAACTTCAAAAATTAAAGACCTTGTAGAAACCTTTAAAGAAGATGTTAGAGGTCCTTATTACAGAATAAAATGGTTTTGTGAAGATGGTAGTGTTAGAGATGCCAAAGATCCTTGTCCAGATAAAATTGAAGGCATACAACATGCTAGTTTTAAAACATCTGCTTTAGAGTTAAGAAAAACGAATCATTTGTTTTTTGGTGAAATTTTAGCCTCTACAAAAATCAATGATTTTTTAGACGAACAAAACAATTATAGCAGATTAAAACAATATCAAATTGGTAAATATTTAGCCAGTATTAATGATGGTTGGGTTTTGCGAAAAGGTCAATTTTATAGAGGTGCTGTACAATCTGAAGATGAAGAAGCTTGGGGAAAAGAGTTTTTTGAAACTGTTTTAAAAAACGATTCTTTTTTAAAAACAAACTATTATTTAATAAGACAAGCGTTAAAAGATATTCCACATAATGGAGATACAAATCTTGGGCAATTGATGCGAAGTGAATCTAAAATTTTAGCGGAAAACATTCCTAGTTTTATGGATGTTCGTATTAAAATTCACGGAAATCCACAAAAGACAGATATTGCTTTGGTTAAGAATTTTATCACTAAAAAAGATGATAAATTATCTTTAGAAGAAAAAAAACAGTTGCAAAATTTAATCTTAACAATGGATCAATTTTACGCTCCATTAGATTTTAAAAAGATTGATGAAGAAGTTGCAAACTTGAAAGGCAATATTTTTGTGATTGATGAAATTAAAAGTTTCTCAGAAAATTATATCAACAATAATTCATCAAAAAAGATTGTTAGAAATTCTGCGAATATTTTAGCCGATATTAGAACCAATATCAATGATTTTAAATCATCTAAACATAAATTACAATTACTAGATATTAGCAATCAAATAGAAAATGTGTTGTTAATTGAAGCGCAAAATTGGGAAACTGAAACTTTGCAAGAAACTATTGAAAAGATTGAAATTTTAACTTGTGCTGCTTTAGGAAGTGGTTTAATTGAAATTTGGGAATTTGATAAAATTGAAAAATCACTTATTAACAGAGAGAATAAAGACGAAATTACAGTGGCTTCTTTAAACGATTTGCTAACTGTTTCTAGAAGTATTGTAGAATGGAGTGCTTCTTTAATTAAAGCAAATTATAATGAAGATGTTTTAAACTATACAAAATTTGAGCCTTTGGCTTATGGTTTTATTGATGATAGAGTTCGAAACAGCATCGCTTTAAGTTTGGGAGAAACTGTGAGTAAATTAGGAACTTTTGTTGCCAAAATTTCTAATATTAATAATGATGTAATGTCTATTAATAACCAAAGTGCTATTAGAGGTTTAAATCCTGGATATGCTTTTGGTGAGTTGGTTGTGGTTGATGGAAATCCTGATGATGTTGAAGTAAATACCAATAAAATTTACATTTTTCAAAATCCGCCTTCAGATTTAAAACCTGTTGCTGGAATATTAACGGTTTCTGAAGGGAACTTAGTTTCTCACGTTCAATTATTGGCAAGAAATTTAGGAATTCCAAATGCAGCTTTATCGAATGAAAATTTATCAGCCTTAAAAAAATACAATGGTAAAAAGGTTTTTTATGCAGTTTCTCATAAAGGAAATGTAATTATCAAGACTGAAAACGATATGTCTTCTGAAGAAGAAAAACTTTTTGAGAAAAAAGAACGCAGTAAAAACATGATTGAAGTTCCTGTTGAAGATATTCGTTTAGATGTCTCTAAAGTAATTAACATGCGAGATGTAAACGCAACAGATTCTGGAAAACTTTGTGGACCAAAAGCTGCCAATCTTGGAGAGTTAAAAAATCTTTTTCCTGAGCAAGTTGTTGAGGGTTTAATTATTCCTTTTGGTGTTTTTAAAACGCATATGAATTTACCAATGCCAAATGAAGGTAAAAGTTATTGGCAATATTTAAATGATACTTTTTACAATGCAAACCAGAAGAAAAAAGAGGGTGCATCTGAAGAGCATGTAGAAAATTATTTATTAACTTCTTTAGAAAAACTACATAAAGCTATTTTAAACATCAATTTAAATGCTGAATTCACTAAAGATTTAAAAGCGAACTTTCAAACTGCATTTAAAAATGATATTGGTAAAGTTCCTGTGTTTTTAAGGAGTGATACCAATATGGAGGATTTGAAAGAATTTACTGGAGCTGGTTTAAATTTAACGCTTTTTAATATTAAAGAAGAAGATAAAATTTTACAAGGAATTAAAAAAGTTTGGGCATCTGCGTATACAGAACGTAGTTTTAAATGGAGACAAAAATATTTATTGAATCCAGAGAACGTATATCCATCCATCTTAATTATACCAAGTGTAGATGTAGATTATTCTGGAGTTATGATTACAAAAGGAATTAATGCTGGTACAGATAACGATTTAACAGTAGCTTTTTCTAGAGGTGCAGGAGGTGCTGTAGATGGGCAATCTGCAGAAACAAGACTTATCACCAAAAATGAAAACTTTTTATTAGCACCAGCAAGACAAGCAGATTATATTCGTTTACCTAATTATGGTGGAACAAAAAAATACTTTACGTCTTTCGAAAATGAAATTTTGAATGAGGATAATATCAACGAAATTAGAAAAATAGCGAAAGAAGTAAGAGCTAAAATTGGCGAGAAAGCAGAAGATAAAAACCAAGCTTTTGATGTTGAATTTGGTTTTGAAAATAATAAATTGTGGTTGTTTCAAATAAGACCATTTGTAGAGAATAAACAAGCAAAAAGTTCAGAGTATTTGAACTCAATTACACCAAAAATTGCAGACGATAAACAAATAAAAATCACAGAAAAATTATAACAATGAAAAAAAGATACATTTTAATAATTACTGGTATTTTAATGTCTTTAGGATTTATGAACTATTATCCTATTGATGGTTATGAATACACAGGTATTAAACGTTTATACCAAATAAGACAGTTTCAAAAAGACAGTGTTAAGTATAACCGAATTCCGAAAGGTGCTTATAAAAAATGGGCAGATATTCAATTAAATCTTACCAATAAAACTACAGATAGTGTAGAAGATTTATTTGTGGTAGATAGCGATTTTGACCGAAAAATAAAGAGAATTACACCAAGTGGAAATTATTCTTTAGCAATTATGGATATGAGCGATCCTGAGAATTTACGATACGCAGAACATAGAGAAACTGTAGGTTATCAGCCAGGAAGTGTGGGTAAATTGGCTGTTTTAATAGCTGTTTTTGATCAACTCCAAAAAATATGTCCAGACTCTTATGAAGAGAGAGTTGGTTACTTAAAAAGTATAAAAGTTACCAGTAGATATTGGGGATTAGGAGATCATCATACCATACCAATTTACGATATAGAAAAAGATAGATTAACCAAAAGACAAGTAATTGCTAGTGATGAATTTTCACTATTTGAATGGTTAGATCACATGGTTTCTGTAAGTAATAATGGAGCTGCAAGTATTATGTACAGAGAAGCAATGTTAATGGCTGCTTTTGGACAAGAATACCCAAATATAGATGCTGAAAAGGCTGAAAAATACTTTAAAGAAACCCCAAGAGATTCTTTAACAAATTTAGCAAATACAGTTGTAAACCAACCTTTAAGAGATTTAGGAATTAAAGAAAGCGAATGGAAATTAGGTGGTATGTTTACAAGACCTCCAGAAAGATATGTTGGCAGAAAAGGTGGTAGTATTGGTTCTCCTAAAGGATTAATGAAATTTTTGGTAAAATTAGAACAAGGAAAAGTAATTGATAAGGAATCTAGCTTAGAAATGAAACGTTTAATGTATATGACAGATAGACGAATTCGTTATGCAAGATCACCAAGATTAGATGATGCTGCTGTATATTTTAAATCTGGTAGTTATTATAAATGTGACAGAACTAAAGACCCAAATTGTGCAAGTTATGCAGGAAATGTATTTAACTATATGAACTCTGTAATTATTGTGGAACAAGATAATGGTGTAAAATATATTGTTTGTTTAATGACGAATGTTTTAAACAAAAACTCTGCAGGTGCTCACATGTATTTGGCAAGTAAAATTGATGATGTTGTAAATGAAACTGCCAACATTAACAAACCTGAAATTAAAGAAGAAAAATACGTAGAAGATAAAGACGAATCAGATAATTAAGAATCTTTAATCTTTCTTTAAAAGTTGAATATAAGTATCGTAAGCAAGTTGGCCAACAGCTTTATTACGATACTTTTTTAATGGTAATAATGCAGGTAAAAAAGCTCTATTATCTGCAGCTTTAATATAGGTAACCGCAAAATGTCTAATATTACTTCCACTAATAGTCATTATTTTATTTAGGTATTCTAATTCAGAAATTAATGGCGTTTTAATTACTGAAGAATCTAAAGTGTCTTCTTCAATAGCAAAATGCTCTAAAACTGGCAACACTGCATTTTTTATGGCGCTATCTAATAAGTTTTCTAAAAGTTCGATGGCATTTATTTTAGCTTCTTTTATTTCGCTCTTCATCGCCTTAAAAATAATCTGAATATCTTCTTCATTATAAAGTAAACTCAATAAATTAAATAAGGTTAAAAAAGATTTATTTAATTCTAGTTCTAAAGCATTGCTCAAATTTTTTCTAGCTTCGTAAATTGTTTGGTTATTTTCGTTTACATCATCAACCAAATCTTTATTAATGGTATGTTGAATAGACGTTAAAACCTCTAAAATATCTTCATAAAAACCACATTCTTTATAAATTTGATTTTTAATAACTCTGTTAGAAATCGTTAAATTTAAATTTTTCCTTTTAATTTTTCGTAATGATTTTGTAGCCTCTAATCTACTGGTAGAATCTTTACTTTTTAATATTTTTAATAGCATTTTTACGGCATTTTCATTCTGAAATGCACCTACTATTTTTGGAATGTTCTTTTTAACTTTCGATTTTAATTCGCCTTTAGACTCTAAATCTAACAAAACATTTATAATTCTTGGTCCGTAATTTTTTAGCGATTTTATAGCTCTTTTTCTATGTCTTTTAATCGCTAGTAAATTTAACAAATCGCTAATAAATACCTCATGTGCAGTAATCCCAGCAGCAATTGTTGCAAATTTTACAATGTAAGGGTGCTTATTATTTAAGTGTTTTGTAATAAAATCGTAATGATTCGTCATTCTAGAATATGCAATACTTAAAAGTAAGCCTGCAATAATTTCTTTTTTTACATAATCGTCATCAGCAGTATGCAACTCTATTTTATCTTCTAAACGTTTTCTTAATTGATATAAAACGCCTAAAGATTGGTTATTCTGACTTTGTTTTGCCAATGCTAAAAGTGCGCCATTAGCTATATAAACATCACTATGATTTAAATAGGTATTAAAAAAATGTTCTTCTGTTTTAGGAGAATGAGCCAAAATATAATCTAAAGCAATGTATACAAGTGTATCATCTTTTTCATACACCAATGCTTCTACTTTAGTTAAAATATTGTTGTCATCAAAAAAATCTAAATACTCTATAGCTTCTATTTTTACTTTGTTTGATGGATGCTGTAAAAGTTGAATAATAGGTTTTTGAAGTGCTTTTAGTTTGTAATCTTTTAAACGATCAAACATATTTAAAATAGCTTCTTCTGTTCCGTTTTCTAATACGTTTTTGATATCGAATAAATTATTACCTTTTTGAGGTTTTACATTGTTATTACTGGCAAATGTTAGCGTTTTCTGAATATTTTTCTTGAAAGATTCGAAATACGCTTCTCTTAATTTGTAGATTAAAACGATCCAAATAAAAACAAATAGAATTACAATAACAGTAATGTAAGACGTACTTAAATTTAGCTTTTTAATAAAAAATATCAACAAAAAACCTGCAAAACCAGTGGCAATACTATCTACAGCAACATCTATATAAGATTTTGCCTGGTTTTTAATATGCAAAGGAATTGGCATAATAGACAACTCAACAGCAGCTTTATTCAAACTTTGTTTAAAACTACCATCAATCCCTTTTATAATAATTAAAACCCACAATTCAGGGAAGGTTAAAAACAATAAACTTCCTAAACCAATGGTTAAAGGCAACACTAATAAAGAAGAAGAAACCCCTAATTTATTTAAAATTTTATTGGTAAAAAATAATTGAAGCACAAGCGCAACAACATTAAAAGTAGAAAACCAAAATCCAAAAAAAGCAGCTAATTCATCTGAATTTGGTATGGCTTTATTCGCAAAATCACTAAATTGAAAATCTACCAATTTTGCAACTATTACACTAATCCCAGTTATAAATGCTAAATAACTTAAATGTTTAGATTTCGATATAAGTTTTAAAGAAGACTTTTCTAATTGATCTTGACTCGCAATTACTTGTTTTCTCTTAAAAGTGTTTAAATATTGTATTCTTAACGTATACACTTTTCTTAAAATAGGAATACATGCTAATAATAAAATAGAGGCCAGAAAAACGGTATACTCTTTCCCAAAATTACTAGCTATAATACTTGTTAAATATCCACCAAAAATTCCACCTGCTATAGCTCCTGCTCCAATAAAACCAAAGATTCTTTTGGCTTCTCTTGCATTAAAAACCATGTTGGCAAAAATCCAAAATTGCGATGTAGCAACAACTGCAAACAACGAAACAAATACATAATAAAAATATAAAATGAATTTATTTATGAAATTAAAATTTAATAAAACAGCTAAAATGGTAAAGACTAAACTAAAAACAACTAAAGATAAAACTGTAATTTTTACTAACGAAAAATTACGGATTGCTTTGCTATAAAAAAAAGTGGTTGCTACTGCTATAAAAGCGACTAATAAATAACCATAAGGCAAATTATCTGCACCTAATTGAGATACAAATAAGGCATTTACAGTTGGTTTTACAATTAACAAAACTGTTATAATTATAAAAATATACAACTGCATTAAAAAAGAGATGAAGATTTCTCCATCTCTTAATCCGAATGTTTTATGAATTAATTTTCTCACTTTTAAGTTAAATCTTGCTCACTACAAAGTACGTCTTTTTTTCAATACCTTTTCTAATGGTCTTACTAAATCTCTTATGGTTTGCTCTCCATAATCATAATCTACCAAAGCTACAATAATATATTTTCTTTTTGGGCCCCAAACTAAAGCAGAATCTGAATGGTAATTTCTCCAAGAACCAGATTTACGATATACATCTGCTTTTGGTGCAATTTTATCTAAAGTATTTACAAATTTATGATGTAAAGCTGGCTTTTTCATAATTTGTAACATTTCTTTAGAACGTTCTGTACTAATTAAATTACCCAAAGCTAACTGATAATAAAAACTACAAACTTGTCTTGTAGTTGCTGCATGGCTTAAACCTTTTATTGGATCTGGATAACGTCTGCCAGCTGCAGCATATCTTTTACCAACCCATAAACCACCACCAACTTCTTCATCGTACAATTTATGTTTTGGTGATCTTAAAACTTCTTCTATTTTTTCATACCCTACTCTATCAATATTTCTAGTAGATGCTTGGTTGTTAGATTTACTAATCATTAAACGTAAATCTTGTTTAACTTCTTTAGTATATGCTAACTCTCCTTTATCAACAGCATCCATAACAGCCAGTAAAATTGCAATTTTAGGCAAACTTGCTGCATACATCATAAAATTATCATTTAAACCAGCATATCTAAAATTTGTGCTATCACTTAAATCTACAATAGCAACAGACATTTGCTTTCCTTTTATTAAACGCTTCCAAGTTTCATTAGAATTAATTTCTTTCTCTAAAACACTTTGTAAATAAGGATCTTCAATTTCTTGAATCGGTTTTATTTCCTTTTTTAAATGAACAGGTAAAACTACCTTGCTATTTTTGTATGTTTTAGACGAATATATTAAAGGCCCATTTAAATTTTGGCTTGGCTTTTGTGCAAAAGTATAAAGAGACAATAAAGCAAATAAAGTTACGAATGTATATTTCATATTTTTTAATTGAATCATATTAAATTTATTATTAATTAAATATATAAGATACAAAATTAATACCAAGAGGTGTATATTAGATGTTAACGTTTTCCAAAAAAAACATTAATCTTTTGTTTTCTTTTCTGTTGAGGGGTTAAAACCAAAATCTTTTGCTGGTAATGCTATTTTTAATTGATAAATTAAATAGCCAATACTTGCATAATGATGTGTTGTGTGGCTTTGCGCTTGCATTAAAATACTGCCTAAAGTATATGTTGTTGTTTCGTTTCCTAAACCTAAATCGTCTGTTACTTCTAATAATTCAGATAAATCGTTATTATTAAGTAAATTTTTAAGTTGATCGATTACTGAATTAAAGTAATCGATCCCCAAACTTGCTTGTAGCTCCACCTCAATATTTCGCTCTCTAGCTGTTAAATTGATTTTTTTTGATGCAAAACCATTTAAAATACACGAATAAACATCTAAAATATGACGAACATGGCAACCAATACTTGCATAATAAGGTCCTAAAGAAGCATCTGCATACGTTTCATCTGAAATTGAATTTAAAAGTTGTACTCCTTTTTGCAAGTTTTTTTCGATTGTAATAATCATTAAAAAAAAATTAAAATTAAAGATGATAAATATAAATTATTAATTCACTAAAATACTGATTTCCATTATTTTTTAAAAACTAATTACCAATTATCTATCCAAAAAAAAATCGCCCTAAAAAAATGATATCCCCTAAAAATAATTATTTGGCACGCTCTTTGAAATTGCAATAACAAATGCGGATGTCGAAAAGCAATTAGAGTAGGCAAAAACCCTTAAACCATATATTATGAAAAAAGGTATACTTATTTTATTAGGAATGTTCATGATAGTTTCAACCATAGAAGCTAAAGATGGCGAAATTTTATCAAGCAAATTAAATAACGAGACTTCTTATAACGAGACTTCTTATAATGTTTACAATAACGCTGTTAACTTTTTTGAAAGAGGCATTGAGTTTTTTGTTTTTACAAACGGTGAATTTGATTTTGATACACGTTTTAATAAAAGAGGAATTAGAATAAACAGAGATTTTAGAGGAAGAATAAGAAACGTAGGTAACGTTTTTATTAGTTATGATATAAGAGGAAATGTAACTAGAATTGGTACTGTTTTAATTAGATATAGCAGAGGAATTCTAACTAATGTTGGCGATTTAAGTGTTCGATATGACCATTGGAATACTCCTATTTTTTATGGAAATGTTAGAAATTTCTATTATGATAATGGCATACGATTTAATGTTAGTTTTGGTGATGTTTATGCTCATAATGATGTTTATTTTTCTAGAAGTGATTTTGGAAGAAACTACGCTCAGTTTAGAGAAGACAACAATTTTTATTACTATAAAGCAAGACCAAATGCGAATATTGGGAAGCGAAGCACTATTTTGAAAAGAAGAAAACCAGTTTCTGCAACTAGACAAAGTTTTGTAAGAAAAAATACTAATTCTTACAGAAAAACACCTGCAAACAATAGAGCTACAACTAATAATAGAGCTATTTCTAGTAGAAGTTCTTCTAACGTTTATAGAAATACAAATCAAAATAGCACAACAAATAGAAGTTCTTCTTCAACCTCTAGAAACGAAAATACTTCTAGAAGTTCAGATACAAGGAGAAAAGCAACTACAAATTCTGATAGAAAAGTAGATCGTAAAAGAAATATAAATACAAAGAGTAAAATTTCTAAAAATACAACAACAAGAAGAAGAGGAAGTGAATAAGTGCAAAGTTTTTTTAGGTAATGAATTAAGGTGGTATTTAAAATACCACCTTTTTTATGGTTATAAATAAACTATTTAAAAAAGATGATAACTATAAATTACATCCTAAGATTGTTTATCAATAATTATAGAAAAAAACATTCACAAATAGTTTTATATATTATTATCTATAAAATAATTTCATAATACTAGCAAATAGAGTTTGAAGTAAATGATATTATTCTTTTTAAAAAAAGGAATGTTTTATTATTATTATTATTATTATCTCAACAGTTGTATTTTGAAGTTCTTTGCTAAGATTAAATAGCAAAATAATAAGCTCTTTTTAGAAAGCAGTTTGTAAAGCATAAAATAATCAGAGAATTAATATTTTATAAGAACTATTACTTATTGCTGGTTTTCTAAAATATTACTTGTATTAGTAACCAAAAGCTAAAAGTAAAAAAAGCTCCACATTTCTGTGAAGCTTTTTTACTTTATAATGGGTTTAAAGTTATCTTAACTATCTAATAACTTGTTTGTTGATATGATATATCTATTATAGATTAATTCAGATTTTAAAAGATTTGCTAACTTAAATTCAGTATTCTTTTCATTATGGATAATTATATGTCCATTTTCTAATTCTGTAGTTTCTGAATTATTTATTATTTCATCGTAATTTATAAGAGAGTCCTTATGATTGGCAACAATAATATTTTCATTAGCTAATATACTTTTTTGATTGGTAAGTTTATCGAAAACAAACACTTTTGCTTCAATTTTAGCATATCCTCTATATTTTTTAAGTAGTGTAGTTTCAACGTAAAAATTTAACTCAGAAGATGGTCTGCAACCAAACTCTTGTGCTGAAAGCATTTTAACTATTTTTTCTTTTTCTAAACTTTTTAATAAAACTGGATTTGGATTAGTATCAGCATTTTTAAATGCAAAAAGACCAATTAACAAAACTGTAACTGCTAAAGTATTTTTTATTTTTTTCATAATTAAGGGTATTTTTTAATAATGTGTTTCAAACACACAACAAAAATAAAGGTTTTAAGAGCAACTAAATTTAAATTTCGACTATTGATCCAAATGTTTAGACGAACAAATATTTAGTTTCGGTAAAGAATAATTAATAACGTTTTTAAAAATAATTTTTATCATTTTTCCTTCTCCTCAAACTCATAAAACAATCAAATTCAATGTTTTAAATAATATTCTTGATACACAATTTGTTAATATATTTTTTTATGCTGAAAGTTGTAAGTTTTACATTTCTATGAAACTTTTTTACAACTTAGGGATGCAAAACCATATAAATAGTTCTTACTATTTATAATTTTATATTCGGGATTATTGGAATGTATATTGATTCTTAATGTGCAAATCTTACGATCGTTCTTAAAAACTCTCTTACTAAAGAAATGCTTACAATTAAAAAGGGAAAGAAACAGGTAAAAAATACCATTACATTCAAACCATCAAATAAGGTATCGATGTAAGACATTTCCATTAAGTAGTTTCCTGAAGAGTATAAACCTAGAGAACAGATTAATACTATAATAATGCGTTTTATATTATTCGCTTTCATAATTGGGGGGAATTAATGATTATGTAATATACTGTAAAGATAACACACAACTAAAGGTTCTGAAATAAGCAATATCCTTAAAAACAATAAATCATTTAAAAAACAAAAAAAAAGCTTCACATTGCTGTGAAGCTTTTTTGAAATTCAGGGGTCACTAAAATAAAAATAGTGTGTACTATTATACTTTAATATTCGGGGTTTTATTTTGAAATTTAGGAATGTATTCTCCTTTATACTATGAATTATATAGTATTCGTTTTTTTTAAGTTGATGAATGCTGACCTAACTATTCTTAGTGTGCAAATCTTACGATCGTTCTTAAAAACTCTCTTACTAAAGAAATGCTTACAATTAAAAAGGGAAAGAAACAGGTAAAAAATATCATTACATTCAAACCATCAAATAAGGTATCGATGTAAGACATTTCCATTAAGTAGTTTC
>Ga0209309_10000065_pt1 | contig 143096 bp, 122 predicted proteins | sample COGITO_mtgs_1204_2_FD_184807 | JGI IMG/M metagenome (GOLD analysis project Ga0209309, IMG submission 184807) | Pelagic marine microbial communities from North Sea - COGITO_mtgs_120412 (SPAdes) (version 2) | ecosystem: Environmental > Aquatic > Marine > Epipelagic ... | reverse complement strand
GTTGGCTGTTATGGCTGGAATGTATGCTGTTTATCATGGTTCTGAAGGTATAAAAGATATTGCCAATACAATTCACATTAACACGAGTCGATTAGCCAAAACACTGGAAGGATTAGGTTATAATATTGTTAATACTAGTTATTTTGATACACTTACCATTGCCACAGATAAAGTAGGGGCGATTAAAAAAATTGCCGAAACTAATCAGGTGAACTTTTCTTATGAAAACAATGTTGTTAGATTAAGTTTAGATGAAACCATAACTGAAAGTGACTTGAACTCGATTACTTCAATTTTTGCCGAAGCAGCGAATACAAATGGGACTATTCAAAGTGCTGAAGCTACTATTCCTTCAAGTTTTTTTAGAACAAGTACTATTTTAGCGCACGAGGTCTTTAATAGGTATCATTCTGAAACAGAAATGATGCGCTATTTAAAAAGATTAGAAAACAAAGATTTTTCATTAACGCATGGAATGATTCCGCTGGGTTCTTGTACAATGAAATTAAATGCCGCAAGCGAGCTAATTCCAATTACATGGCCAGAATTTGCTAATATTCATCCATTTGCGCCAGTAAGCCAGGCCAAGGGGTATCAAGAAATATTTAAAGAGTTGGATAAAGACTTAAGCGAAATCACGGGATTTGCTAAGGTCTCTCTTCAACCAAATAGTGGAGCTCAAGGCGAGTATGCAGGGCTTATGGTAATTCGTGCTTACCACAAGAGTCGTGGAGATGACCATAGAAATATTTGTATTATTCCTTCTTCGGCGCACGGAACAAACCCTGCAAGTGCAATTATGGCAGGCATGAGTATCGTTGTGGTAAAATGTGACGAGCAAGGAAACATTGACATAAGTGATTTAAAAGAAAAAGCAGAAGAGCACAAAGACCACCTTAGTTGCGTAATGATAACCTATCCTTCAACACACGGTGTTTATGAAGAAGGAATTATAGAAATGACTACTATTATTCACGACAATGGAGGTCAGGTTTATATGGATGGCGCGAACATGAATGCTCAAGTTGGGTTAACAAATCCAGGAAATATTGGCGCAGACGTTTGTCACTTAAACTTACATAAAACATTTGCCATTCCGCATGGAGGAGGTGGTCCTGGAGCTGGTCCTATTGGCGTGGCACAGCATCTAGCTGAGTTTTTGCCTGGAAGCCCGGTAATTGACTTTGCGGATAAAAATGCGATTACCGCTATTAGTTCTGCTCCTTGGGGTAGCGCACTTGTTTATATTATTTCATATGGATATATCAAAATGCTTGGAGCTGAAGGACTTAAGAAATCTACTGAAATAGCGATATTAAATGCAAATTATATTAAATCGCGTTTGCATGGAGATTTTGACATTCTTTATATGGGAGAAAATAATACTGTTGCCCATGAAATGATTTTAGATTGTAGGGGGTTTAAGCAAGAGGCAAATATCGAAGTTGGTGATATTGCAAAAAGGTTAATTGATTATAACTTTCACGCTCCAACAGTTAGTTTCCCAGTAGCTGGAACTTTAATGATTGAGCCCACTGAAAGTGAATCAAAAGAAGAGTTAGATCGTTTTTGCGATGCGATGTTAAGTATACGACAAGAAATAAGAGATGTAGCTTCTGGTAAATTTCCGAAAGAGAATAACGTTTTGGTTAATGCTCCCCATACTGCAAAAATGCTGATTTCTGATAATTGGGATAAGCCTTATTCAAGAGAATTAGCTGCTTATCCACACGCCTATCTAGCTGATAATAAGTACTGGGTAACCGTAGGGAGAGTGAACGATGCACACGGAGACAGGAACTTAATTTGCAGCTGTGCGCCAATTGAAAATTACATAGAGGAAAGAGTCGGCTAAAGTTCAGGTTTGAACTACCAATGGTAAAATTTGGTTTATAAGATAAAAAACATGAGCTTTGCACTCTAAAAAAATCAATCAATCAATCAATCAAAATAAAAATTATGAAAAAAATTTACTTAGCGTTAGGTGGTTTACTAACATTTGCAGGAGCTACAGGTCAAGCACCTTCTGTAAATGTTAACCAATCAAACACAGCAAAATTTAGCGATGCGAAAGAAGTTCCTTCTAGTAATTTAGTTGCTGAAAAAGGAACCAAAGCAATTCACTTTACTGAAGATTTCGAAAGTGGAACTTTCCCTCCATCTGGTTGGGCCGTTTCAAACGGTGCAACCTCTACTGTTACAAACCCAGATCAAGAATGGCATGAAGAACAAAATGGAAACCCTGGCTCATGTGCCTCTGTACTGTATGTTAACAGTGTTGATCAGCATGATGAATGGATTACAACTCCTGTGTTGGATTTATCTTCTTATGGTAGTAGTAATATGCGTATTGAATTTGACTTTAATACAAGTCAGTATTGGCACGTAACTACGAATGATAATGCTGATATTACTTTAGAAGTTTCAATTGATGGAGGGACTACCTTTACATCTGTAATCTTTCAAGAAGATGATTCATTGTTATTGGCTAATTCTTTATTAGACATGTTTTGGGAAACATATGTTTGGACTAGAGCTAGAACAGACATATCGGCATTCGCTGGAGAAACAAACGTTGTTTTTGGATGGCACTATGTAGGAATGGATGGCGCTCAATTCAACTTAGATAATGTTTCTATTGTTGATATTGATCAAAATGATTTGAGCCTTACTGCGCATGTTGCAGAAACAGGAGGTGTATCTTACTGGAGCGTTCCAATCACTCAAATTCAGCCAATTAATTTTTCTGCAGAAGTAACAAACATTGGTGTTGCTGATCAAACCAACTCTATAGTAACAGTTACTGACGGTGCTACTTATGTAGGGACTAGTTCACCCGTTACTCTAATTCCTGGTGGAACTGATAGCTCAGTTGTAACAGCTCCTTACACTCCTTCAAGTTCGGTTGCAACAATTACTTTGGATTGGACTTATTCTTCTGATTTTACGGATGATAATCCTACGAACAACATTGCTACTGAAACTTTAAATATTACGAATTATAAGTATGCTAGAGATAAAGGTAATTATGAGGCTCAAAGTGGTGGAGAAGATAATGCTACCCCTGGAGATTATGCTTTTGAAGCAGGAAATGATTTTGAAATATTTGCTGATCAACAAGCATTTGGTATTGATGTGGTAATTGGTGCTAATACTCCTGTAGGAACTCTTATATATGGTAAGATATATACCTACGATGGTGCTTATGTTTATTTAGATGAAACAGCAGAGTATACTGTTACTGCTGCTGATGCTTCCGGTAATGCTACTATCACTTTGCCTTTGTTTACTTTTCCTACATTAACTGCTGGAGAAGTTTATACGGTAGTTGTAGGTTGTTACAGTGAGTTTTATTATGGTGTAAGTGGTAAGTCTCCCGATCAAACAAGTTTCATCCTTTACGGTGGTGCTGGTGGTTCAGGTAGTCAATATTACACAAATGATACTCCTATGGTAGGATTAAACCTTGATCCTTCTCTTGGTGTTATTGAAAATGTTGTTGGAAACATGGAATTAGGACAAAACGTTCCTAACCCTGCTAACAGCACAACTGCAATTAACTATTCTGTTAAATCTAACGCTAACGTTACTTTAACTATAACTGATATGACTGGAAAAGTAGTTATGACAGTAAACGAAGGAACTAGAGCTGCTGGTGATTACAAAATCATTTTAGACGCTGCTACTTTAGCTGGTGGAATGTATCACTACACTCTTTCTAACGGAGAAACTTCAATTACTAAAGCTATGTCAGTTGTTAAATAAGTAAACGCTTATTTTCAATATAGTATTAAAGGGCTTCTGTTTTCAGAAGCCCTTTTTTTTTAAAAGGATAATTGCTTTACAATAATTGAAGGAATCCTTGAATTTTTTAACCTACGGTTTTTACTATCTTTGTATAAATTACGCTTGTGTTTGCTACAATAATTTTAAACGGAATATTATTTGGAATGCTTTTGAGTATTCTAATTGGGCCTGTGTTTTTTGTCCTTTTAGAAACAAGTATTAAAAAAGGGCCTCGTCATGCTATTTTCATTGATATTGGGGTTTTATTTAGTGATGTCCTATATTTAATAGCGGCATTCTTTTTTTCCGAAAAAATTAACCAAAGTATTAATGAGTTCACATATTTAAAATATATAGGTGCTGCTTTGTTTATTATAATGGGAATCGTTTCCATTGTGAATAAAAAGTCGCCCCAAAAAGGGAAACAGATCGATGTTGATGGGTTAGAAAAAATGGAATCCAACCCAGTTTCAATTATGCGAGTTCGAACTTATTTCGCTTTAATTGGAAAAGGAATTGGCTTAAATGCAATAAACCCCGCCGTCTTGATATATTGGATTGGAGCAAGCACTTACGCAACGGAGCAACTTAATATAGAGGGCTCCAATCTGATTTATTATTTTTCAGCAACTCTTGCAACCATGTTTGGCTTGGACTTACTTAAAATTCACTTCGCAAGCAAATTGAAAAACAAGCTAACGCCTCTTGCTCTAGATAGGATTAGTGTTTTTGTAGGCTGTTGCCTAATTTTCTTTGGGCTAGTAATTTGTTTCCAAGACATTTATGCCCAGTAAAAAAATAATAAACTTTCTTATAGTAGGGCAGGGAATTGCAGGAACTACGTTAGCTCATAAGCTATATGAAATCGGAAATACTGTTCATTTAATTGACAACAAGCACCAAAGCTCCTCTTCTCTTGTTGCAGGAGGCGTTACTCACCCTATGTCGTTTAAGCGTATTATATTATCTTGGAAAGCTGATTCGTTAATACCTGTTGCTAAAGCGTATTATAATGCGTTTGAAGCCACGTTTAAAACGAAAGTATTTCATGAGCTTCACATGACCAGAGTTTTTAGCTCTATCGAGGAACAAAATAATTGGCAAGGAAGAATGGCTGATATTCCAATGAAAGATATTATTAGCGATGAAGAATTTGGCTTAAACTTTCCCTTTGGTTCTGGAAAGGTTAATATGGCAGGGCGATTAGATGTAGCACTTTATTTAAGTCGTTCAAAGGAGTTTTTCAAAGAAAAAGATATTATTAGCGAAGAGCAATTTGATTATAACCAGCTTATGGTTTCAGGTGGAGGAGTTAATTACCAAGAAATAGAAGCAGAAAATATTATTTTTTGTGAGGGATTTAAAATTAACCAAAACCCTTATTTCAATTATATTCCATTGAGCCCAACAAAAGGTGAAATTCTTATAATCAAAACAAAAGACTTACCCGATTGTATTTTAAGTCAAGGTTGTTTTGTGATGCCAATTGGTGATGACAAATATGTTCTAGGCGCTACATATGACAGAGATAACATTAACCAAGAAACAACCAAACTAGGCAAGGAACAGTTGATAGAAAAGCTTAAAGCAATTGGGAATTTTGATTTTGATATTATTGAGCACCGAGCTGGAGTTAGGCCAACTACTCATGACAGAAGGCCAATACTAGGGACTCATCCAAAACATAGCAATATGCATATTTTTAATGGCCTAGGAAGCAAAGGCGTAATGCTTGCGCCCCATTTTGCAGGAGAATTAATTGAACATATTACAAAAGGAGTTCAACTAAACGAGGAAGTAAGCGTATCTCGATATTCAAAAAAACATTTGAACAAGCGCTTAATTTAAGCAGAGGCTAATGTGCCAATACTAAGTTTTACACCCTTTATTTCTTCCAGTTTTTTACAGCATGCTTCAAGTGTTGCTCCAGTTGTAACAACGTCGTCAACCAATAAAATATGTTTACCTATATATTGATTTGCGTCGGTCAACGTAAAAGCTTCACCTACATTTTCCCAACGTTCATATTTTGATTTCTTTGTTTGACTTTCTGAATGCTCCATACGTTGTAATAGGTCCGGATCCATTTCACACTCCAAAACTTTTGCAACTCCAATTGCGATAAATTCACTTTGGTTATAGCCTCTTTGTTTCATTTTTTTTTTATGAAGCGGAACAGGAACAACTACATCCACCTTATCTGCAATTTCAGCCTTATCAATTTCCTTCCCGAGTTCAATGCCCATAAGTTCTCCAACCATTGTATTTCCCTTATACTTTAATTCATGCATCAATCTCTGAACCTTGCCTTTTTTACCAAAAGTAAAAGCAGAAAGCGCCATTTCTAATTTTATTTTCCCCCAAAATAGTTTGGCTATAGGGTTTTCCATATCCTGATAATGCAATGATCGAGGAAGGTCAACCATACAATTAAAGCAAATCACATTTTCGTTCTTCAATAAAACCTCCTGACATGACGCACACAAGTTTGGATACAACAAATTTAAAAGACCTCTTAGCATGGTTTTTGTTCAAATCAATGTTAATAGAATATAGATTTAACACATTGGAATAGACAATATAGCACTAATTTTGAAAAATGATAGTATAGGATAACTTTCGAAGAGATATTCCGTTAAATTTATATTAAAGGGAAAAATAATGGCAAACAAGGAAACAACAGGTTCAAAAAAAGGAGGCGCTGTATATATAATTATAATCCTACTATTACTTTTAGTTGGGGGATGGTTAGGTCTAGAAATTAGAGATGGAAGAAAGCAAAATGCTGCCTGCTCCCAATCTGTTACTAATTTGCAAGCTGAAAAAGATTATCTGAACGATATTCTAAAAAAAACGGGCATTATTGAGGAATCGGATGACGAAACTTTGAAAGATAATTTAACAGCTCTTTTAAACGAATATGATAGCCTAACATTCGATAATGATGAAATGTTGGACAGTATAAATAAGCAAAAAGCACATATTCAAGGGCTTTTGGATGAAGTTGAAACGCTTCACAACCAAAAGAAAAAAGATTGGGGAAAAATCTATAAATTAAAGAAAGAAACGGAGACTCTGCGTGAAATTATGAAGGGGTATATCCATACAATTGATTCTTTAGGCACCGAAAACACCGGATTGAAAAACACTATTAAAGACAAGGACAATCAAATAACTGATATAAAATCGGACAGAGATAACATCAAGGATAAAAACGATTTATTGAATCAAACGGTTGCTCTTGGCTCTGTATTACAGACATCAGGGGTCACAGCAAATGCAATTAGAATAAAAAGTAGCGGCAAGCAAATAGAGACAACACGTGCGAGCAGAGCAACGATGATTAAGGCTTGTTTTACAGTTTTAGAAAATAAAATAGCCACACCGGAAAACAAGGATATTTACATGCGCATTATTTCTCCAGCCGGAACAGAATTGACAAATTCAGAAGTTGTTCATTTTGAAATGGATGGAGGTAGAGATGGAATTGCAAGTGTAAAACGAAGGGTAAACTATCAAAACAAAAATATGGACTTGTGTATCTATTATGAAGTTGAAACAGATTTGGAAGCAGGCACTTACATAGTAGAAATATATGCCGAGGGACATCAAATTGGCAAAATGTCTTTTGCCTTGAAATAGGCTTTTCTCATTCAAAAACAATTTATTCTCAATTAGCTGTAACAAGCTATAACCTCTCTCAGCCTTGCCTTTTAAGTTTTCCGGGAATGATTTTTGATATTACTGAGGCAATCTTTACTTTCACAAAAAATTCATTTCACCATGAAAAATACACTTTTACTATTTTTGCTACTAATATCTCCTGTTTACTTTTTTACTGGTTGTAGTGGTGACGAATACAATGAAAATATATTTAAATCAAGTGCAACTGGAGACCCAGGTAAGATACTTATCATATTAGATAAACAGTTTTGGGGAACCACACTGGAAAAAGAGATTATTGAGCATTTTCAAAAGGATATTACAACGCTACCGCAACCCGAAAAAACATTTTCAATAGAAATTTCCGCGAGAAAGAGCTTTACCAAAGAGTTAAAAAGGAATCACACCATTGTGATATTTGACATTGGAGATAAAGCAAACAATAGGAACGCGAGGTTAGAAGAGGCTACCCGAGATATGTGGTCAATTGGACAGGTAGTATATAAGTTTAGAGCCGCAAATCAGAAAAGTGCAACAGCTCTTTTTCTTCTTGAAGTGGATCAACTTATTGCCCAGCTAAATGAAAACAGTCGCAAAAAACTAATGCGAGAATATGAATTTAAGGGAAATGCATCGGTTGTTAACCAGCTTTCCGAAATTCAAAAGTTGTCAATTTCTGTCCCTTCGGACATGACTATAGACGAAAACTATGACAGCTTTTCTTGGCTAAAGCGTTTTAGAACCAAATTTGCAGACAACAATGAGCACGAAATTCAACAAGGAATAATTATTTATACCTACCCATATGTGGACGACAGCACCTTCACGCTTGATTACCAAATTGCAAAAAGAGATTCTGTTTTTAAGTACGCTGTGCCAGGTCCGACCGAAGGATCTTACATGGCAACTGAACTTAGGTTCGGAATGCAACCTGAGTTTTCAGAGGAAATGATAAATGGGTTATATGTTTTCGAAATGAGAGGTCTATGGCGGGTTGAAGGAGACCTAATGGGAGGCCCCTTCTTAAGTATAAGTATGTTTGATGAGCCAAATAATCGGATTGTTACTATAGAAGGGTATGTGTACGCACCTCATTTTGCGAAACGAGAGTATTTAAGGGAAATGGAGGCTATGATATATTCATACCAGTTTATAGAGTAGCCTTAGTTTTCTGGAAAACCCTGTTCTACCCAACACTTCATGATTTGAACCTCATCTAATGTTAAAGAATCGATGCCAAAATTGTTTGGTATTTTTGGCATTGTATAGGATCCCCAAACAGCATTTTGCCAAGATTCATCATTGATGTAATTCACGATATTGCTGTGTTCGGTAATCCATGCGTCATGACATCCTGTTCCTGGGCCAAGCCCCGTCATACATGAGCTTTGAATAATAGGGATAATATCTACCGTATAGCTTATTGTCGTGTTGCAGAACGCTGGCAAAAGGGTTTTTTCCTTATGACAAGACATAAAAGCTAACACAATAAGAACTGTCGATATAATTTTGGCTTTTCCCACACTGCAATTTAGGAAAAAAAGAATCATTTTTAAGAAGGATTGCGTTCAATTATTTACATTTGAGCCAACCACCAATGAGTATTTATGCAAAAACATAAAGAAACTTTAAAAGACATTGTCCAGTGGGACATTAAGACCTGGGCAAAAACCCTTCCTTTTTGGGAAAATAACTTTACTATTAAAAGAGAAATGAAGGCTCTCGCTATTGGCGAAAGAGAAGGAGGGATGAGTCTGTGGTTAGCTTTAAAGGAAGTAAACGTAACATGCACTGACTATAATGACTTTCCTGAAGAAACGAGCCAACTCCACAAGAGGCATAAAGTCAATGAAAAAATCGTCTATGACAAGGGTGTTGACGTAACAGACCTAAGTATGTACCCGGAAAATAGTTTTGATATTGTTGTATTCAAAAGTGTTTTAGGCGCTCTTTCTAAAAAGGAAAGACAACAAAAAGCTTTTAACGAGATGAGAAGGGTTCTTAAGCCAGGAGGGGCTATCCTCTTTGCTGAAAATAGCAAGGGTTCAAAACTTCATGTTTCTCTCCGTAAAAAGTTCATTAAATGGAACTCTTATTGGAGGTATTTAGATTACAAAAAGGACCAAGATTTATTCGCTGGTTTCAGTTCGGTCAAATTAACTACAAAAGGATTTTCAGCTACTTTCGGTAGGTCAGAAAAACAGCGGAAAGTATTAGCAACATTTGATAGCGTAATCCAACCTATATTACCACCCTCCCTTAATTATGTGATATTTGGCGTGTTAACCAAGTAATACCTGACTCCACCTTTCGCTATTATCCCTAATGGAAAACATCATGTTTGTTGTATGCAACAATCTTACCTGTGGACTAAACTTTTTAGAAATCTCTGGCCTTAGATCCTTGGGAATGTAATGTGTAGGAAACACATTCCAATGGTGACTGCTTAGCGTTGCTCTTTTATTTATATATTTTCTTTTATGTAAATTCTCCATCACCATGATAGCGAGTTCTTCTTTGTTCGTTTTATAATATAATTCTGGATAGACTGCTGCAAGGATTAATTTCTTCCCCTTCATTTCAATACCATGACTTTTTACATGATCTGTTTCGTCACTAATACGATGAATTAAAGGGTTTCCCGGTAAACGAGCATAAGAGAATTTTGTCAGCGATGTATCATTAACTAATAAATGACCATGAATGTAATCCACCAACAGCGGCTCAGGAAACTTAAACTCTTCTCCATTTTTAGAAATGGAGTTCAATTGGGATACCGATGTAAGAACGATTTCTTTTGCCTCAAATATCTCACTTTCAGAAATCGCTTTAGTAAATTCTCCAATCTCTAATTTATTAATCTTGATTCCTGTTCTAATTTCTATTCCAAAACTTGCAACCTTACACAATAATCTATCAATAAACTGAAGCGACCCGCCGGCAGGATAGATATATTTTGCCGGGATAATTCTTGCCTTATTCAAACTTACAGATTCCTTTCCGCTTTTTGGACTAAGCTTTCCCCTTATGTAAAACAATAAGTTCTTCCAGTCATAAGGTAACTTAACCCCTTTAAAGACAAACTCTGGTTGAGGCTTCATTTTCACCAATTCCATATCTAGGAATTCAGAAAGAAATTTAAATGCCTTTGGCTCAACATCCCAAATATGACATCCTAATTGAAAATCGGGTAACCCCTCTTTTAGAGGCACTTTCCCCCATGCACCGCCAATATATTCGCTTTGCTCCAAAACCAAAACTTTCTTGCCTTGTTTTGAAAGAAACATAGCCTCAATAAGATTAACTGGACCACTACCTATAAGAATGCAATCATAAATCATTGTCCGGAAAGGTTTTACTTAAATCCCCAGTCGTAAGTATCCAAATCTTCTAAGCAAACCCTCAGTAAATCAATACTATTACGAATGTCTTGTTTGTGCGCCATTTCGATCACTTGATGGATGTGACGCGTAGGTATAGAGATTGCACCTGCTATAGATCCCCCAGCGGTGTTTTGTTGAATTGCTTTGGTGTCTGTTCCTCCAGCAGTAAGTATCTCTGGTTGCCATTTGATTTTGTTTTTATCAGCTGTTTGTTTCATAAAATTCACCATCCGATAATCACAAATAGTGCTTGAATCCATAATTTTTATAGCCACGCCTTTTCCTAGTTCGGTAACTTTCTCATGAGCAGCAGCTCCTGGAACATCAAACGCAATTGTTGTGTCTAATCCAAACCCAAAATCAGGCTGGATTTGTTGAGCAGCAACAGAAGCTCCTCTGATTCCAACTTCTTCCTGAACTGTAAACACACCATAAACATCATATGCCGCCTCTTTTAATTCCCTAAACATTTCTATCAAGATAAAAACAGACACCCTGTTGTCTATGGATTTACAATTAACACAGTCTCCCATTTCAATAAGCTTTCGGTCTCTTGTTATTGGATCTCCTACAGAAACATGCTTTTTCACTTCCTCCTTTGACATTCCCATATCAATAAAGTAGTCTGTAGTCTTTGGAACTTTATTTCGTTCCTCTGCTGTCATTACATGAATAGGCTTAGAACCCATAACACCTATCATGTCTTTTTTTCCATGGACAATAACACGTTGAGCCGTTAATGTTTTAGGGTCAAATCCACCCAGTGTATGAAACCTTACAAATCCTTCATCGTCAATATGCGTAACAATAAATCCAATCTCATCCATATGAGCCCCTATCATTACTTTTTTTGAAGAATCTTTTCCTTTTTTAATTGCCGTAACGTTTCCCATGTTGTCAATGGAAACTTCATCAACTAAAGGAGTTACTTCTCTTAAAACGATTTCCCTAACTCTTTGCTCAAACCCAGAAGTTCCGGCAACCTCACAAATTTCAGCAAGTAACTTTGTATTTATCATAAAAGGCTATTTATTAATATTAATTGTTGTAAATTATATCGCCTACTCAACAACGCTCATTTTCATCATATTCGTTTTACCACTCTCTTCAATTGGAATGCTTGCAGTATTTATTATCATATCTCCTTGAGCAACATATTCCTGTTTTTTTAATAGGTATTTGATGTCTGCAATGGTGTGGTCTGTACTTACTGTTTTATTGTAAAAGAAAGTTTTAACCCCCCAAACCAAACTTAGTTGTGTGAGTAATTTTTTGTTTCCTGAAAACACAAATACAGCAGCTTTTGGTCGTTGACTAGAAATTTTATAAGCTGTATATCCAGAATGTGTCATGGTAATAATTCCTTTAGCCCCAACTCTAGAAGCTAAACGACAAGCAGTAAAACAAATAGAATCCGTAATAAAACGCTCTATATCCTTTGCAGGCTCTCTTTCTTTTGAATACATTTCTTCATAATCTGATTCAATCTTTTCAATAATTTTACACATTGCCTCAACAGTAGTAAATGGGTACTTCCCGACGGAAGTTTCTCCACTTAACATAACCGCATCTGCACCGTCCATAACCGCATTGGCAACATCGTTTACTTCAGCTCTTGTTGGAGCGGGATTTTCTGTCATGCTCTCCATCATTTGCGTTGCTACAATTACTGGTTTTGCGTAAGTTAAACAGGTTGTAATAATTTTCTTTTGAATTAATGGAACATCTTGCATAGGGATTTCAACTCCTAGGTCACCCCTAGCAACCATTACAGCATCAGTTTCTCTTACAATGTTTTCAAGTTCGACAACCGCTTCTGGTTTTTCAATTTTTGCTACAACTTTTGTTTGTTTGTTGTTTTGAGAAATAAGAGACTTTAATTCAATAATATCTTTTGCTGATCTAACAAAAGATAAACCTATCCAGTCCAAGTTGTGTTCTAATATTACTTGTAAATCTTTTCTGTCCTTTTCAGTAAGGCTTGGTTGCGAAATCTTAGTATTAGGCAAGTTGACCCCCTTCTTGGAAGATAAGTAACCGCCATGAATTACTTTCAATTTCACCTCGTCTTTTAGGTTAGTTGAAATTACCTCGAACATTAGCTTTCCATCGTCCAACAATATTCGTTCACCTTTTTTAACGTCCTGTGGCAATCCTTTATAGGTTATTGAAACTTTATCTGCCGTTCCCATTATGGATTGCGTTGTAATGATAATTTCAGCACCTGGGACAAGCTCAATATTGTTATCCTTTACCTCTCCTATTCTAATTTTTGGACCCTGTAAGTCGCCTAAAATTGCCGTATGCGTCCCTAATTCCTTGTCAGCTTCTCTAATGTTTTTTATTACCTCAATGTGCTCTTCATGGGTGCTGTGAGAGAAATTTAATCGGCAAACATTTACCCCTGATTGGATTAATTTTACCAGGTTTTCTTTTGCCGAAGTAACCGGCCCAATTGTTGCCACTATTTTGGTCTTTCTTTGGTTCATTGCTATTCTTTTCTAAAAAATTAAATTCTCCTTCGATTTTAGACCCCCAACTTTTACTTCGAAAGCTGTAAGAACAAAAGGAATTGATTTAATATTTGAAATTAATTCTCCCAGATTTACTTCGTAGCTTTCTTTTATCATAAATAAATAATCGGCATGTGCTTGTTCAGGCACCAAATATCCAGAGTTGCTCCTGTTGTTTAGCAGTGTAAATTCATTTTCAGTATCTTCCTGAAAATATGAATACAGCGCATGTTTACTAAACTCGTTTGTTTTTTTAATCAACACTTCAATCTCTCCCTCCTCTTTAGCTAACGATAAACGAAGGCGGCTATTTAACCCCCAGCAAATTCTATAATCTTTTTCGTGACAACTGATGCCAATTAGCCTAAAATCGTATTCATATTCTTCTTCGAGTGTATACTTCATACTTAATCAAAGGTAAGTCAATCTAGCACATGAAACGAAGGGGTGTGTGGAGGTATTGTTAACAATCAATTGTTTCAATACCATAAACGAAGCACGCTTTTACTTCTTTATAATTTTAATTTTCGTTCCTGTTTTTAGATTGTTGGAATTAAGGCTACTATTATGTCGTTTTATATCCTCAACGCTAATGCCATTATATTTCTGTGCTATATCCCACAGTGTATCGCCCTTGCGAATTGTGTAATAAGTATATTCTACTGAAAATGTTTCTTGTTTCAGATCAGTTTTGTTTGCGGATGAAGAAGCATCCTGTATAGCACTCTCTTCTGAATAGATTGAAAGTTTTTTCCCCGATTTTAGATAACTAGAGGACAACAAATTCCACGCTTTTATTTCTTGCTCTGTACATTTATATTTTTTCGCTATGGCCCGCAGGGATTCGCCTGATTTCACATAGTGCGTTTTCAACACCTTTTTAGGTTTATTTGCTGCTACAATATATTTATTTTCCAAAGAAGAGTATTTATAAATGGAATCTTCATGCATAATAAAATCTCCAATTAAAAAGTTGGGCAAGTAAATAAAATCAATACTATCAGGTTTTGGTATTACATTGGAAATAAACTTCGGATTTAGATATTTCAATTTACTTATTTCATACCCTAACCACTCTTCTAAAACCTCAAATTCTATTCTATCGCAAATGTGAATTGTATCTACCTCTAACGCTAAAAAGATCGGTTTGTTCGGATAAAGGTTATGCTCTGAAGCATAATTCATTATATAATTTACAGCAGTAAACGCCGGGACATAGTTCCTTGTTTCTTTGAATAAATAAGGTCGAATTTCCCAATAAGTAGTTTTACCACCAGAGCGCCGAATTGCTTTATTTACGTTTCCAGGCCCAGCATTATAAGCAGCTAAGGCCATGCTCCAGTCATCGTATATAGAGTGCAAGAACTTTAAATATTGGCACGCCGCATCCGATGCCAAGTAAGGATCAAATCGTTTATCAACATAGGACGTAATCGACAAATCATACATCATTCCTGTCTTAGGCATAAACTGCCACAACCCTCCAGCACCTGCGCTAGACTTTGCTTTTGGATTTAAAGCGGACTCTACAATTGGAAGGTATTTTAACTCCAAAGGCATGTCGTATTTTATCAAGTACTCCTCAAATATTGGAAAGTACAATTCTCCATAAGCTAGCATTTTTGAAGTAAGTCTTTTACGTTTGTAGGCATAAAGCTTAATCATTGCAATAGTTGCATCATTCGCAACAAATGAAAAAGGAGATTGTTGATCTAGCTGCCCAATTCTGAGTTTAAAAATAGCATCTGAAAATCTCGGAAACGAGTCGGTTGGTAAGTTCAATACATTTAATTCCCCTGTATCAAGTGTAAAGTGGTTCATTTCTCGATAATGCGCTACAAGCATACTATCGTAGTTATCTACAAAAGATAAATCAGGTTTTTCAATAACCTCGACCGTATCAACTATTGTGGTGTCAGTTTGACCATTGACCGGTGTTATTATCGCAGTTAAAAAACCAATTAAAATATGCCACCCCCAATTACCCATAAAACACAGATTAGCCTAAGTTCATCAACCGATCCGAAAATTCGAATAATTTCGCATCTTGAAAAGTACCTGCCATCAATTGCATTCCGAAAGGCAATCCGTTGCTGTGCTCTCCCAAGGGTAATGATACAGCAGGTATTCCCGCAAGGTTTGCATGAACCGTAAAAATATCTTGTAAATACATTGTAATAGGATCATCTATGTTTTCTCCGATACCAAAAGCCGGAGTTGGAGTAGTTGGTAAGAGAATAAAATCGTAATCGTTAAAAATTGCTTCCGTTTTCTGTTTAATTATATTTCTAACTTTTAGCCCTTTTGTATAAAAAGCATCGTAATAACCAGCGCTGAGGACAAATGTTCCCATCATGATTCTTCTTTGAACTTCTTCTCCAAAACCTTCGCTTCGAGAATGAACATAAGTTGTTTCTACGTCTTGTGCTTTGTCACTTCTATAACCAAAATGAATACCATCATATCGAGCTAAATTGGAAGATGCTTCGGCCGTAGTTAAAACATAGTAATTAGGAACTAAGCAGTCTAAATAAGGAAAATCAACTCCTTCGACTTCATGACCTTCTGCCTTTAATTTTTCAATTAATTCAAGCGTTTTTATTTTAACCTCTTCGTCTAAACCTGCCATGTCTAAACAATCTTTAATGTAGGCGATTTTATATTTTGGAGCGGGTTCTGTTTTTCTTAGATTAGAATAACCTTCAACCGGCTTTGTAGAACAAGTGCTGTCATAAGCATCGCTTCCAGAAATAATTTCTGTAATTAATGCTGCATCCTCAATATTATTAGTTAAAGGCCCTATTTGATCGAAAGAAGAAGCGTATGCTAACAAACCGTATCTGGAAACTCTCCCGTAAGTAGGTTTGTAACCAACTACTCCACAAAAAGATGCTGGTTGACGAATTGACCCACCTGTATCTGATCCTAAGGCCGCTAAGCAAAGTTTAGCTTTCACTGCCGCAGCAGAACCTCCAGATGAACCTCCAGGCACTTTGTTGTTTTGAACGGGGTTTAAAACAGGGCCATAGGCACTGTTCTCATTTGAACTTCCCATTGCCATTTCATCACAGTTTAATCGCCCAATAATAATTGCATCCTCTTGTAACAACTTTTCAACTACTGTTGCGTTGTAAATCGACTCAAATCCCTCTAGTATTTTAGATGAACTAGAAACCTTGTGTCCTTTATAGCAGATATTATCTTTTAAACCAATAACCATTCCCGCTAGGCGCCCAGCAGTTCCGTTTTTAATTTTTTCATCCACTATTTGAGATTGCTCAATAGCAGACACATCAAACACTTCTAAAAAAGTATTTAAATTAGATAATTTAATTTTTTGGATATAATTTTCGGTAAGTTCTACACATGTAATTGCACCTTTTCCTATATCCTCTCTTACTTGTGCAAGGGAAATATATTCTTTCAAAATAGTTGGTTTATTGAATTACGCTTCCGACTTTTTTGAGTCGTCGGAATTACTTGAGTCATCAGACTTTTTATCGTCCGAATCTCCATTTGAAGCTCCTTTAAATTCCTTCATGCCTTTCCCTAAACCTTTCATTAATTCAGGTATCTTTTTACCACCAAACAATAGCAGCACGATGATTAAAATAAGGATGATTCCAGGAACCCCCATTTTCTGTAAAAATAACAATGATAATTCCATAGTCTTTCTTTTGTGCCGCAAAGTTAACAAAAAAGGGAGATTTAAGCGCTATCCTTTCAATAATTTGCGCTTCTTAATTAATAAGCTATATTTATCCGAATATTGTCATAAACCAAAAGAGCAAAACATTTGTCAAGCACAAAAACCGGCCTTATGAACCTCCGCCGCCTCATATATACTAGTAAAGCAGTGAAAGATTTCACTAAACCCGAATTGTTGGATCTACTTCATGATGCAAGGGCATACAACTCCATAGACAAAATATGTGGCGTTCTCATCCATAGAAACGGATATTTTCTTCAGGTTCTTGAAGGGGAACCTGATTCTATTGATAATCTTTTAGCTCGTCTACTCAAAGACGCTAGACATGAGGACCTAAAAGTCATCCACGACAGTTCTGTAGATAGCCTGCTTTTCTCAAATTGGGCAATGGGTAGCGCAGATTTAGAGACTCCTGAATTGAGCCTTATACCCGGCCTTCGTAATGACTTGTCCAACCCGGAAGTAATACAAGATCTTGTTATTCGCCTTCCTGATATCGCTAACTTTTTGCAGGATAAAATGGCCTAGGATTCTAATCATTGCAATATGATAACTGTTACGCACATATTTACTATTTCTCTGAATTTTCTTTTTTTATCGCAAAACCTAGGTTTGATTATGCCACCCTGTTTCCTTAAGCCCCTTTTTAAAGCATAATCTCCGAGCAGTTACATTAACAAAACAAAGAAAACAATCTTTTTTTTCTACCTTAACAACCACTTACTTTAAACTCATAATCACTCTCTGACAACTCTATAAAAAGGGATTAAATCGCTATTCAAGGTTCTTGCCAAAGGCTTGTTTTTATGTCGTATAAATATATAATGTTTAACTTTTTGCCTAAACTGTTAAACATTATGCGTATTTTCGTACAGGATTACACTTAAAACTACATATGATGAGTCTATTTAAAAGAAAAACAAAAAAAGAAAAACTCGAAAAAAAATATCGAAACAAACTAGAAGAGGCCTATAAAATGTCAACGATTAATCGATCAAAATCGGATGAATTGACCTATGAAGCAGCGCAAATTTTAAAAGAAATAGAAAATGAAAAATAACATTCTCGGACTGTCGGTACTGTTTAGTATAGTTATTGGTGCCTGCAGCTTAACAAGCGAAAACATGAGTTCCATATTTAACTTTTCACAAAGCTCTAAAATCAATAACTGGAAAGTCGTTAATGATGATGTTATGGGAGGAATCTCAAGCGCTTCATTTGAATTGAATAGAGACGGCGATGCAGAATTTAAAGGAACTGTGTCTACTGCAAATAATGGGGGTTTTGCATCCGTTCGTTACCGTTTCATGGCAAAAGACATTACGGAAAAAAAAACGATTAGTATTCGTTTAAGAGGTGATTCAAAACCTTACCAATTTCGTGTAAAATCCAAAGCTACGGATTACTATTCATATATCACCACATTCTCAACATTAGGGGATTGGGAGACAATCCACATCAATTTAAAGGATTTATACCCGAGTTTTAGAGGCAATAAATTAAATAAAGAAAATTTTAACGAGTCCTCTATCGAAGAAATCTCCTTTCTGATTGCTAACAAAAAAAATGAATCTTTTAAGCTTCTTATTGACAAAATTGAAATCAATTAAAACGACATGGAAATCTCAAAACACTCCAATATATATAGGTTACACAATCAACAGTTTCTACCGATATCCAAAGAAACTGCTTGGCGATTTTTTTCGGCACCGCAAAATTTACAAAAAATAACGCCAGAAGAACTCGATTTTAGAATGACCAGTCCGGATGAAGGGAAGGTGTATCTCGGTCAAATAATCACTTACACGATACGACTAAACAAAGTTTTCAAGATGAACTGGGTTACAGAAATCACTGGCATGATTCATGAAAATTATTTTGTGGATGAACAACGCTTTGGACCTTATAAAATGTGGCACCATCGCCACGCTTTTGAGGAAGTTGAAGGCGGTGTTTTAGTGACAGATATCGTACATTTTAAAATTCCTTTCTCATTAATTGCTCCCCTTGCTTATCGGTTTTTTGTAAAACAAAACTTACAACGAATTTTCAATTATAGAACAGAAAAATTAAACGAAATAATTGCTTCAAATCAACTCGTATGAAATTGGCTGTCAACATATTTATTTTTTTGTTGCTTAACTTTACCGCACTTGCCATCGGAGGTTTTTTCACCGGTGATGGCGTAGCTTCTGACTGGTATTACAACCTTAATAAAGCACCCTGGACTCCTCCAGGCTGGGCTTTCGGTGTTGCTTGGAGCGCTATAATGATTTGCTATTCATTTTATATGGCAATTCTTTACAAAACAAATTCCAGCCGCAACAAGGTCATTGCTCTTTATGCTGTCCAACTTCTTTTGAATGTTGCATGGAACCCACTATTCTTTTATTTTCAAAACCCCTTAATAGCATTATTCTCTATTCTTTTTCTAACAATCATTGTCGCTTATTTTTTATTCAGCAATCAAAAAACCATGCGATGGACTAGCTTGTTAATTCTTCCCTACTTTCTCTGGTTGTGTATTGCCACATCTTTGAATCTATATATCGTAATCTATAATTAAACTATGAAAGATTCCATTGCTTTATTTTGGTTTAGAAGAGACCTTCGGCTTGAAGACAATACTGCTCTGAATGCAGCTCTTTTGCATCATGACAAAGTGCTGCCAATTTTCATTTTTGACAATAATATTCTGGAAGAACTGGAAGAAAATGACCCAAGAGTTTCGTTTATTCATAGCACCTTGGAATCCATAGACAAAGAACTCAACAAGAACGACTCAGGAATTAGTTGTTTTAAAGGAAAAGTTGAGACTGTTTTTAAACATTTAATTGAAAAATACAACGTCACCGATGTATATTTTAATAAAGACTATGAGCCCTATGCATTAAGTAGAGATAAATCTATCGAAAACATGCTTTATGCTAAAGGCATTTCTTTACATACTTTCAAAGACCAGGTTATTTTTGAAGAACTAGAGATTACCAAAGACGATAAGTCTCCTTATACTGTTTTCACACCTTATAAAAATAAATGGCTTCATCACTTTAATCCGTCCAGCTGTTCTTCTAATACAGCTTTTAAGCCCAAGCACTTTTACAAGAGCAACACTCGTTTCCCTAGCTTAAGTTCTATCGGCTTTAAGCCCTCGTTAATTAAGATACCGCCTTTCAACTTGGCTGTGGTTGAAGATTACAAAAAGCTCCGAGACTTTCCATCAGTTAGAGGAACTAGTCAATTAAGCACGCACCTCCGCTTTGGCACAGTTAGCATAAGAAATATAATACGGAATTTGAACTTGGAATCCGTTTTTCTAAGTGAGCTTATCTGGCGAGAATTCTTCATGCAAATCCTCTATAATTTCCCGCGTGTTGTGTCTTCTAATTTCAAGGCAAAATACAATCAAATTGAATGGAGAAATAACCAAAAGGAATTTAAAGCTTGGTGTGAGGGCAAAACAGGCTATCCAATCGTAGATGCAGGAATGCGCGAATTAAATGAAACAGGGCTAATGCATAATAGAGTTAGAATGATTACCGCAGGGTTTCTTTGTAAGCATTTATTAATTGATTGGAGGTGGGGAGAAGCATATTTCGCTTCAAAATTACTTGATTATGATCTTGCTGCGAATAATGGAAATTGGCAGTGGGCCGCAGGAACAGGATGTGATTCCGCTCCCTATTTTAGAATTTTCAACCCAACTTCGCAACAGATTAAATTTGATAAAAATGCTTTATATACAACCAAATGGAACCCCGGCTGGGAGCTATCTTCAACCATCCCAATTGTAGAACATACCTATGCACGAAAAAGAGCTTTGGATACATATAAAGTAGGCCTCTCGAATAGTATAGAACAGTAACTAATTAATACCACTCCAATACACATAGCTTTATGAAAATTCTTTTAACAGGTGCCACAGGATATATTGGGAAGCGAATTCTTCCTATATTAGTAAGCAAAGGCTATGATATTGTTTGTTGTGTTAGAGATAAATCAAGATTCAATCCTCCGCAGTCTTTGAAGGAAAAAATTTCAGTTATAGAAATTGACCTGCTAAACACTTCCTCTCTGTCAAAAATTCCAAAGGATATTGATGTAGCTTATTATTTGGTTCACTCCATGGCAACAGCGGACAATTATAAGTTATTGGAACAAAAATCTGCCATCAATTTTCGGGATAGACTTTCTAATACTGACGTTAAACAAGTTATATATTTAAGTGGAATTGTAAACGAATCTAATCTATCTAAGCACCTTTTATCCCGAAAAACGGTAGAAGAAGAGCTTGAAAAAGGTAACTACAACTTAACCTGTCTCAGGGCGGGAATAATTGTTGGTTCTGGAAGCGCTTCATTTGAAATCATGCGGGATTTAGTAGAAAAACTCCCTGTTATGATCACTCCTAAGTGGCTTTTAACAAAATGTTCTCCCATCGGCGTCTCTGACGTACAAACCTTTTTAACGAAATGTATCCTTAATGAAGAGACTTTTAATAGAAATTTTGACATTGGATGTGACGATGTGCTCTCCTACAGAGAGATGTTACTTGAGTTTGCTGAAGTTAGGAAATTAAAAAGGAAAATTTGGACTGTACCCTTGATGACTCCAAAGCTATCCTCTTATTGGCTCTATTTCGTAACCTCCACCTCTTACAAATTGGCTAGATCATTGGTAGAAAGCATGAAGATTGAAGTTGTTTGTAGGGACCATGAAATTAATACTATACTAGGAATTCAGCCTATTTCATATAAAGAAGCTTTAGTTAAGGCTTTTGATAGTATTGAAAACAACGATATTGCCTCTAGCTGGAAAGACTCTTATTCTAGCAGTGAAATAAATATGAGTATCTCAGAATACATTTCTGTACCTGAGTTTGGCTGCTTTAAAGATGCTCGAGTATCGATTATTGAGAACCGTAAGCAATCCATTGATAAAATCTGGAGTATTGGAGGTGAAAATGGTTGGTACCATGGTAATTGGCTATGGAGAATACGAGGAGTTTTAGATAAATTAGTTGGGGGAGTTGGATTGAGAAGAGGTCGCACAAATCAGAAAACTATTTCTGTAGGAGATGCATTAGATTTTTGGCGGGTACTGTATGCGAATAAAGAGGAAGGAAGATTACTGCTTTTCGCTGAAATGAAACTACCAGGAGAAGCTTGGCTCGAATTTAAAATAGTAAATAAAGAGCTTTTTCAAACGGCAACTTTTAGACCTCTGGGCTTGATGGGTAGATTATATTGGTTTGCCGTTTATCCTTTCCATGGAATAATTTTTAAAGGAATGATTAAAAAATTAAGTAAAACTTTCTGAAATTAATCTTTAGGTAATTTCATTGCAAGGAAACGTTATAAGTAATGAATCACTCCTTGGGTTTTGTTTTTATTGCCAAAATCACCCCTCTTTTTTATAAAGTAAGTTACTAATAATTAGTTTCTTAGTTGCTTCACAGATAAATAAACAGCACTTTGTTTAGTTTTTACGTAGATTAGTTAAACAAATACCTATATTTGTTTAATGATTTAAATATTTACCTAAACAGCCGCATGTAATCAACCTGTATTTATCTACTCCCTTAATAATTTTTATGATTCTTTAAGCAGTGATAATAAACTAAAAGTTTACGATGGTCGAAAAGGTAACAAATTGAAATAAAATTACATAAAATATAAATTAATATAAAAACATAAGCATGATGAAATTTTCAGAAAAATACTACCCAGTTATATTGGCCTTTATTAGCTTTCTTTTGTCAGTATCTCTTTGGTTTAGTGGGCAAAAAGACGAAGGAATGTTCGTTGGAATTTGGGTGCCTTCTATTTTATCCTTAGCAATATTCATCAGACTTGTAAAAAACGACTAATCATGGAAAATTTACCACTTTTTATAACCGGATTTTGCATATTCGCTACCTATTTATTCTTCTTGCTTAGAATGATATCTAAACAGCATAATATTCAAAAAAAAACTCACTCTTCACGTCTAAAGACTGAAGTCAAAGATAACGGAGAGGAGCAGCCCTAGAATTGTGGACATCTAATTTTAAGAAAACTGTTTATTCAATCTTTGTTAAATAACACTGATAATTAAGCTAATTAAAAATGAGAAATTATATAATAATTGGTGGATCCTCTGGCATAGGACGTGAAGTAGTTAGTCTACTTGAAATACAAGAAGCAAATGTCATTGCCACCTACAACAATAATTTTGTTGAAGATCGACCAAATGTTAAATATTTACAATTCGACGCTAGAACAGATGTTCTAAACATGGATGATTTTCCAGAGGAAATTCATGGTTTAGCTTATTGTCCCGGAAGCATTAATTTAAAACCATTTCATCGTTTTAAAGAAGAAGAATTTTTAGAAGACTTTAAATTACAAGTTTTAGGAGCTACCAAGGTAATCAAGCTTCTTTTGCCGAATATGAAGAAAAGTGGAGATGCCTCGATACTTTTGTTTTCCACCGTAGCAGTTCAATCTGGATATAGTTTTCATTCGCAAGTATCAATTTCTAAAGGAGCAATAGAAGGATTAACTAGGTCTTTAGCGGCTGAACTATCTCCTTCGGTAAGGGTAAATGCATTGGCTCCGTCTTTAACAAACACCAACTTGGCAAGCAGATTTTTGAATACGGAAGAAAAACTAAACTTTCAATCTGAAAAAAACCCATTAAAGAAAATTGGTGAAGCAAAAGATATTGCCGAAGCCGCGGAATTCCTTCTAACACCGAGGTCATCATGGATAACAGGCCAAATTATTCATATCGATGGGGGAGACTCTGTAATAAAACAATAAACCATTTCGTTCTAAAACGTTCTTCGAATGATAGTTAAAAAAGCGCAAATATATTCTTGGGAGACTAAATATCGGTTAAAATTTATCAATTCTTTGTCAGGGTATAAAGGAGTGCATCTTATTGGAACAAAAAGCAAAGAAGGTATTTCAAATTTAGGGATCTTCAATTCAATAGTCCATATAAGTTCAGATCCTGCTCAGATAGGTTTTATTATGCGACCGCTAACGGTAAAAAGAGACACATACAACAATATCGTTGATATGGATTATTTTACCATAAACCATGTCCATAAGTCATTTCTTGAGAAAGCACATTTTACATCTACAAAATTTGCATCTGAGCAATCAGAATTTGATTTTTGTAACCTTACGGAAGAATATCTCGAAGAATTTTACGCGCCTTTTGTTAAGGAGAGCACAATTAAAATCGGATTGAAATTGGTTGATAATATTGAAATCAAAGAGAGTAAATGTCGTCTTATTATAGGTAAAATTCAATTTATTGAGACTAAAGAAGCTTATTTAGATGAAGATGGACAATTAGATTTAGAAAAAGCAAATAATGTTTGCGTTACGGGGTTAAATCAATATTCATCGGTTAAAAAATGGGTTAACATTCCTTATGCTCGCATTGAAAACCTGCCTAAGTTTAAGGAAAAGAAACGCCCTGACAATATCGTCTTCGATGAAGAAACCCAATCTTACAACGCTAACTTATTACCCTACGGAACGAATGTAGGAGCTCCAAGCATAGGTACAAGCAACCTTTCAAGATGGAAAACTCAAGGAGTCACAAGTTTTAACCATGTTCTTAAAAGTAAAGTTGAAGGAATTAAAGATGCGTACGAAATACTTGTAGAAGCATACAAGATTAATGAATTATTATACAATGCGAAATATGAGTTTGAGCCAATAATTGGGGAGGTTTACCATTTGTATGAGAAGGATAATAGAGATGAAAATTTCTTATCATTGGTGCCTCCAAGCACCTGGAAAAGGAAACATATTGGATCATTTAAACTGAATAGCGAAAAAGTTTGGAGTGAATTAAAAAAATAGTATGACAGATCCCAAAAAGCAGCTTCGTCCAAAAATTTTGAGTATTGTCCAAACAGGTGATTTTAGCGCTCTAGAAAAATTTCAAAACGAAGTACTTCGACCTATTATCAAGCTTCAACATGAGTTAATAATAGCGTGCTTTCGGCATTATCTAAATAAATATAAAGTTCAAATAGTAGAATTGGATTTCTTGCAGAAAACAGACTTAATCAACAAATTATTTAAATCTGATACACAACTAAAAAACGATTGTAGGGGCTTAATAATCGGGTTGTTTACACTTGAAGAATATGGAGAATATTTAATCCTTTCGCCCCAATTGAATAAGCGAATAAATAATATGATTATGCAAAAGCTTTGCTATTCATAATGCGAGTTCTCCTTTTCACATAATTTTAAATAGCAATAATACTGTTTGGCTTTTTATAACCAATGGATTATTGAGTTTTCGAGAGCGTTCAACCAATATTGCTAACGGGTATTCTAACTTCAACAGAGCTAATTTTTAAATAATGCTAGCATGATTAATTAAATTTGCTATTTTAATTCTTGCATATCCCCTTTTGTTAAGTATTTTTACCCTTTAGTTAAACACAATTAGATGTCAATATATTCAATAAAGGAATTAGAAAAGCTATCAGGTATCAAAGCGCATACTATTCGAATATGGGAAAAAAGGTATGCTTTGTTGACTCCATTGAGAACAGAAACTAATATTAGGTATTACGGAGATAATGAGTTAGTAAAGCTTCTAAATGTGACATCGCTAATTAGTCTTGGGTTTAAGATTTCGAAAATTTCTGAAATGTCTAACGATGAAATAAATCAACAATTGGATAATTTAATTGATGATATAAAGTTTTCTGACTCAATTTCTGAAGTGTTAACCAATCAAGTGATTGCATCAGCGTTACATTATGATGAGCATGCTTTTCAAAAAGCATTTTCCTTAGCTATTTTAAGATATGGTCTTATTGATACTTACATTAAAGTAATTTATCCTCTACTAGAAAAGGTTGGCATATTATGGAAGAAATCGGATTTAATGCCAGCGCAAGAACATTTTCTTAGCAACCTTATTAAACAAAAAATTCAAAGTGCCATCGACAATGTTGCCCCAGCGTCCCCATCTGACCAGCCTTGGGTATTGTTTTTACCTGAAGAAGAGGTCCATGACATCGGTCTTTTGCTCTCTTCTTACATCATCAGAGAACACGAAAGGCCAGTTATTTATTTAGGCGCTCGCGTTCCAACAGACAGTCTTTACTCTGTTCTAGAATTGTTTCCTAAAGCTAAATTATTATTCTTCCTCGTGAAAGAATTTGACGGGAAGGACATTAGCTCCCTTGTTAAAAACATAAATGCTAACTATCCCAATTCAACAATACATATCAGTACAAATCCAAAAAGAGTAGAAAAAATGGAAGTGGATATCGACTTCGAAAAAATCAACTCTGTTGAAGATTTGTTAAAAAAAATATAACAAAAAAACATATCGTGTTGTTTTTTGTTTAACTTTGTCGCTTAGATGTTAAACAACAGAAAGATATGTGTTATAGGATCTGGGGTTTCCGGGTTATGTTCTGCTATTGAATTAGCAGACAAAGGAATGGAAGTTCATGTTTTTGAAAAAAACAAGGAAATTGGAGGAAGAGCACGAAAATTTAGTGCTGAAGGTTTTACTTTTGACATGGGCCCAAGTTGGTATTGGATGCCAGACGTTTTTGAAAATTTCTTTAAAAGATATGATAAGAATTTACACGACTATGTAAACTTGGTAAAACTCGATCCTGGGTTTCAAATTATTTACAATAACGAAACGATTCAAATACCTGAAAAATTTGAAGAGCTTGTTTTACTCTTCGAAAAAATCGAAAAAGGAGCAGGTGATCAGCTGATTAAATTTATTCAAGAGGCTGAAATAAAATATATGACTAGTATGAAAGATTTGGTTTTCAACCCAAGCCTTTCAATTAAAGAGTTCATCCGATTAGACGTAATAAAAGCATCATTTAAATTGAATTTGTTTTCCTCATTTAAAACCCATGTAAACAAGTTTTTTAAGCATCCAAAATTACTGTCCATAATGGAGTTTCCCATTTTGTTTTTAGGGGCATTACCCAAAAACACCCCCGCTCTTTATAGTCTAATGAATTATTCAGGCTTGAAGCAAGGAACATTTTATCCCATCGGTGGCTTTTCCAAAATAATAGAGGCCTTCTATGACTTAGCAATCGAAAAAGGAGTCACTTTTCATTCAGATACGGCAGTAACAAAGCTTCATTTAAACGGAAAACAGATAGACTATATTGAAACGAGCAAGGGAAAGTTTTTTGTAGACAAGGTTCTTTCATCTGCGGATTATAATCATACAGAACAAGCGCTACTTCCTGTAAGTCATAGAACCTATAGCCAAAAGTATTGGGACTCTAGAGTTTTTGCTCCCTCAAGTTTAATTTTTTACTTAGGAATAAATAAAAGGATTCAAAACCTAGAGCATCATAATTTGTTTTTTGATGAAGATATTCAGAAACACGCAATGGAGATTTATGAAGATCCAAAATGGCCGACCAAACCCTTATTTTATGTTTGTTGCCCAACCAAAACCGATAAGACAATTGCACCGGATGGAATGGAAAATGTATTCATTCTAATGCCAATTGCAACAGACTTAACCGATACAGAAGAGCTTAGAGAGAAATATTTTAAAATAATTCTTAATCGGATACAAAAGCATGTAGGGGAGGATATTTCTCCAGCTATAGTGTTTAAAAGGAGCTATTGTGTTGCAGATTTCAAATCAGACTATAATGCCTACAAAGGGAATGCTTACGGGCTAGCTAATACATTAAGACAAACCGCTTTCCTAAAACCGAAGATTAAAAGTAAAAAAGTGGAAAATTTGTATTACACAGGGCAGCTAACAGTGCCGGGCCCAGGTGTTCCCCCTTCTATTATTTCAGGGCAGCTAGTCGCTAACCAATTAATTAAAGATATTAAAGACTATGAAACAGTTATTTGATGAAATATCAGTAAAATCCAGTAAACTTGTTACAAAGACATACAGTACAAGTTTTTCTTTAGGGATTAAATTTCTCGACAAATCGATTCGAACACCAATTTATAATATTTATGGATTTGTGCGTTTTGCAGACGAAATTGTAGATAGCTTTCAAGGGTATGACAAAGAATACCTTCTAAAAAAGTTTAGAAAAGACACAATTGAGGCAATAGAGCAGAAAATAAGTCTGAATCCTATATTAAATTCTTTTCAAGAAACAGTGAATAAGTATAATATAGAATGGGATCTAATTGAAACATTTTTAGAGAGCATGAAAATGGATTTAGACCCAATTACTTCAAGTCAAAAATATTATGAGAAGTATATTCTAGGATCTGCGGAGGTAGTTGGCTTAATGTGCCTGCATGTTTTCACAGAAGGAAATATTGAACAATATGCAAAGCTAGCACCCTCAGCTAAAAAACTAGGATCAGCATTCCAAAAAGTAAACTTTTTACGTGATGCTCAAGCCGATTTTATTGACCTAGGAAGAACTTATTTTCCTGGGGTGGACTTCAACAACTTTTGCGATGCTGACAAGATTAAAATTGAAATGGATATTGAGAAGGATTTTGAAGAAGCTTTAGTTGGCATTAAACAGCTCCCTACTTCATCAAGAGGTGGTGTTTATTTGGCTTACTACTACTACCTAAGGCTTTTTCGGAAAATTAAGAACGTCTCTTCAGAAAACATCATATCTGAAAGAATCCGTATTCCAAACGCACAAAAAGTTATTCTTATGCTGCAATCTTTTGCTAAACACCAGGCCAATTTATTATGAAAGCATTTCTAGTCTTAATGCTTTTTATGGCGCCTAACCTTATTTCCTTTGCTAAAGGGGATGATTTACTTGAAGTTCGTAAAGCTTATTATCTTGCAGTTGATAATGAAGAAAGCCTTAAAGCTTTTGAGACCATGTTGATTAACTTTAATAATCCTGATAATACTATCCTTGGATACATTGGAATGTCTTTTATGCTAAAAGCAAAATATGCTTGGCTTCCTAACGATAAATGGGAGTACTTTAACAAAGGGAAAAAATTCTTGGAGTCAGCCATATTAAAGGATCCGAATAATATAGAGCTAAAGTTCATGAGGTTTTGTATACAGAATAATACACCTAGTTTTCTGCGTTACAACAAGAATTTAGAAAAGGATAGGGGGTACATATTTAAAGCATTTTCAGGTATCTTAGACAATGACTTAAAGTTACGAATTTCAAATTACATGAAAGTGGAGAAGGTTCAATTAACGCAAGCAGAACTTAATACACTAAGTAGATAATATATGTCCTGTTTTATCAGTATAGTAATTGTTTTGGTGGCGTTTGTTTCCATGGAGCTAGTTGCATACTTAACCCATAAATATATTATGCATGGTTTTTTATGGAGGTTACATAAAGATCATCATGACCATTCGAACAAATCAAAATTTGAACGAAATGATTACTTCTTTGTGATTTTTGCAATTCCAGGGATCTTAAATATCTTGTATGGTTCGAATGACTTATTTGCTCCGTATTTTTGGATTGGCTTAGGAATAACGTTATATGGAGCTGCATACTTTTTTGTTCATGATTTATTTATTCATCAGCGCATTAAGGTTTTGCGCAATACAAGTAATCCATATTTACTCCTTTTAAGACGCGCTCACAAAATTCACCATAAAAGTATAATGAAGCAGGGAGGGGAATCGTTTGGAATGCTTTTATTCATAAAATACAGGAGTAATAAGACAATAAAATAGTGATACCTTCAAGGTTTAAAGATTCGCTTAAATACTGCAGATAGAAACAGTTTTGGAGAGACAGATAACATGATTTTCAAATCCTGGGAAAAAGTAGATTCTTCATCCAGAAACTTCAATATAGTTTTAGCACTCACTTTTTTAAACATGGAAGCAAATACGGTTGAACCTTTTCCATTATTATTAGCCAAGACATCTAAAAAAAGCAAGTCGTAAACCCAGAATTTTGTTCTTTTTGAAAATTGAGTCAAATCATTTTCAGTTTTTAAAAACGCCACTAGATCTTTCGTTTTCTTCGAAGTGTTATTAAATGTATAACCTGTACTTGCTTTAGTCCAACCACCGGCAGTGCCAATATTTAAAATACTTTTTGAGTTCAATTCTTCAAATTTAAAAGACGTCATAGGTATAGCACCATTCTCTTTTTCTAAAATCTCAAAATCGGTAATCTTTTTTTGCTTTAAATAATCCTTAATTGCGTCTTCGTAGTCCGAATGTTTTAATAAGTCTTGTGAAAATAAAGTGTATTCAAATAGCGCCGTATTTTTATCGATTGGCAATACGTACATAAAACGGGTGTTGCCATTCTGTGGGATATTGAAGTCCATAAAACTAGCAACTGAATCATCAAAGCAATCTGTTTTTGTTTTCACAAACCACCCCAAAAAATGCTGTTGTAAAACAGGGTATTTTTGTTGCGTTTCGTACACTGTTTTATCCGGAATGCTATTTAGAAGCTTCAATCCAAAATAGGTCGATTTATATGCAACAACGGTTACTCCTTTATCTACTTCTGAATAGTTTGTGACGCTGTCCTCAATAAAGGTAATATTGGGTTTTAGATCAATACTTCTCCAAAGTTTATCATAGAATTTTTGACTTCTAATCATTTTATAACTATAAGGAGTGATAGTAATTGTTTTCGAAAATGATTCACTACCAAAAAACACTTTAGGCCATGTTTTAGTTAATAAATCGTCCCATTCCCCGGAACCATCTTCCCAGTAGCACCAGGTCCTGTCATTTCCTTTATCTTTTACCTGATCGACAATTAAAATTGCTTTATCATCAAAATAACTGTCTTGTGACATCCGATATGCAAGCAGCAATCCAGAAGCACCTGCTCCTAATATTATGTAATCATATTGTTTCATCAAAAGAATAAAAAACAAACAAAGAAACATGTTAGCGCAACCAATATGTGAATCGATAATTTCAAATGGGTTTTTAAGGATATTTGATTATATAAATAATGTGCTATACTTCCTATAATAAACCAAGCAATATAATTTTTTAAGGGAACGGTATTATTTTCAAATTGCCAAAAGTCAAACCTTGGTGCGGATACCTCAATAATGATATCTAAAATCATCATAAGTAAACCTCCTAATAAAGAACGGACAATAATGTTTTTATGAATCACCCTACTCAAATCAGCAGTAATAAATGTTAGCAATGCCCAATTTACGCAAATCATCAATGGCACTCCCCAAATTTTAATACCTAAATTATCTCCATATGAATAAGTTCCAAAGAGCAAGCCATAATTAACTCCTAAATATTCAGTGAAGAAGCCGATAAAAAAAGGTATAGAAAAAGCGATTAAAAATTTCTTAGATATATGTTCCAAATTCCAAATGATAAGAACTACATAAATCAATAAATTTAACGGTGTTAGACCTAAAAACCATGAAGAATATGCTGATAATATACCTACAATTCCAGAAAGATTAAACAGCCAAATAATAAAAATTGATATGAATATTTTATTTTTTGCTATCACGTGTCTTTTAAAATTAATTCAGAAACAATTTTCCCAGAAAGTAAACAAAGGGGAATCCCTCCACCTGGATGCACACTTCCTCCACAAAAATATAAATTTGAAATTTGTTGACTAAAATTGGGGTGCCTTAAAAATGCCGCAAACTTATTATTACTTGAAGCTCCGTATAACGCTCCTTGGTATGACATTGTTTTAGCTTCTATTAATCTTGGGTCTAGCACTGTTTCAAATTCTATTAAATCTTCCATATTTACGGATAGCGAAGCTGAAAGTTTTCTAAGAACCTCAACTCTCGTTGTTTCTATAATATGATCCCAGTCCTGACCCGTATTACTCGGAACGTTTACCATAACAAACCAATTTTCACAGCCTTCAGGTGCGTCAGCTTTATTTTCTTTTGAAGTAATATTAATATAAACAGTAGGGTCTTGATACACATTGTTTTTTTCAAAAATATGCTCAAATTCTTGTTTGTAATCATCAGAAAAGAAAATATTATGTAAATCTAATGTTGGGAATTCTTTTTTTATACCCCAGTAAAAAATTAATGCTGAACTAGACCTAGACTGGTTTAAAGTTTTTTCAGGTGCCTTTTGATCTTTCAATAAAGTTCTATAGGTTGCAACTACATCACTGTTAGAAATAATATACTCGGCTAAGTAATCTTTGTTATTACAAAAAACACCAACTGCTTTTTTATGCTGAATAATTATTTTTTCAACTTTTGAATTAAAATGAAATTCAATACCTAAATCAAGTGCTAATTGATAGATGCTTTTTGTAATAGAGTGCATTCCCCCTTCTGGGAAAAAAGTCCCGTAATATTGTTCTAAGTGAGGGATCATAGACATAATACCAGGTGTTTGATATGGAGATGAGCCATTGTATGTTGCAAATCTATCAAAGAGCTGAACGAGTTTTGGATCATTAAAAGCCTTAGCATTATAATCGTGTAAACTTGTGTTAATGTCTAAGCTTTTTACTTTAAAAACAGCTTTTAAAGTGTCTTTTGTAAGATAAGTAGATAATTTATGCAATGAATTCTCTAGAAATAATGAAGAAGTTAAGTCATACTTCTTTTTGCTTTTTTTAAAGTAATTTAAAATATCCTCTTCAGCCACATCAAAAGTGCTAGCTGCATTTGATGCAAATTCCTTTTCTTTAGAGGCTGCCTGAAAAGTTGTGCCGTCTTTGTAAAAATAATGACAAACAGTATCTTTCCTTTTATAGGAAAAATAGTCTTCAGCCTTTTTATTCGACACAGTAAATAATTCATCAACAAAGTGCGGCATTGTAAACAAAGAAGGCCCCATATCAAAGCGGTAACCCTTTTCTGAAAACGCTGTTAATTTTCCTCCTGGGTAGTCATTCATTTCAAAAACAGACACCTGAAACCCTGAATTTTGAAGTCGAATAGCCGAGGATAAACCTGCAATTCCAGCACCTATAACTATTGCCTTCTTTTTGTAATTCTTCTTTTCAGATGGGTCAATTGCCATATTACTTATAGGATAAATTTTGTTTGTGTAAATTTGATGAAAAGATTTTTAATATGTGTCTTCAAAAAAACATTTTCCACTTTTTAGTTAAAGCCTTATTCACATGGCGCTTTAATTTTTCAAGGGATTCCAAGGAATAGATATCTTTACACCATGTATAAACTCAGTAATTGTCCTATTTGTAACGCCGAATCTATTGGCTCTTTTATAAAAACAAAGCCGCAAATGCATTCTAATAATGAGTTGTTCAATTTTGACCAATGCACAAAATGCCAGTTGGTTTTCTTAAACCCTAGAGTACCTTTTGATGAACTAAAAAAATACTATACTTCTCATTACTTGCCATACAGAGGAGCTAAAGCTTGGGGAAGGTTTGAGAAATTGGTGGAGAACAGCCAGCAGAAATTAGATTTAAAGAGAGTGAAGCGAATAAATAATACTCATAACATATCACCAGATTCGTTGATTTTGGACATCGGCTGTGGCAAGCCAAGTTTCTTGAAAGCCTGTCAACAAAAGTTAAATTGTCAAACTTTGGGTATTGACTTCAGTGATGAGGGCTGGAAAGACGAATATGACTATTATGATGGGGTTGACTTGCGCGTAGCAGAAATAAAAGACCTTCCGGCTATTCAGCCTGACATAATTACCATGTGGCATTATTTAGAGCATGATTACTCTCCATTTGAAAATCTCAGCTATTTAAAATCCATTGCGAAACCATCTACTAAACTGATAATTGAAATTCCAAATTTTGATTCCTCGAGCAGGAAAAAATACGGCAAAAATTGGGCTGGTTGGCATACTCCTCGACATCTTTCTTTATTCTCTCCAAAGAATGTAACATTGTTACTTCAAAAAAGTGGATGGAAAGTTTCTGAGTTGGATACGTATGGAACCATGGACCCTTATCTCCTGCAATGGATGAGCCGAATGGAACAAAAAGGTATTAAATGGGACAAAAACATGGAAGATGAATTTTGGAAATTTGTATTTGGAATGATACTCTTCGCCCCTAAAAAGTGGATGCAGAAAAGATCTTCTCTTGGAATAATGACAGTCATTGCAACTCCTCAATAGCTTCTGTTAATTCAGATTTCTGGTTATTAAAAGACCAACAAATCTTTACCTCCCCAAGTTCCAACTGACTTATAGGGTTGAAAGCGTGCAAAAAGTTCTTCTCTATACCAGTCGTTCTTCCGTGTCCTTCTAATCGCTTCTTGATGTTGTTTGCTATTGTAAGCAAACTGTTTTACTGCTTCAAAATTTTTCCATAAGCTAAATGTGGCCATTTGAACTATTGGGATCTCACCTACTCCTTTCGTATAAATTAACCCCTCATTACCATCCAAAGCTTCTTGCGAAGTAGGTACATATTTCCAAAATCGGATAAGCCAATTCCACTTAATTGTCGCTCTAGTAATCACAGCAATCGGAAGGTCAGGATTCAAGTCTGCCCCCTTCTTAAAAGGGGTTTTTCCAACCCAGGTGCCTCCTGCCGAAATATTTTTCATGTAAAGTGTAAATATCTCATCCGTGCGGTAGGTGTATTGCTTCATCAAATCAGAAGTGTTAAAAAAAGCATGGGCAGCTTCTTCAGATTCCCATACTTGAAGAAGGCAGTAAACAGACCAATCTGGAAAAGGATTAAAACCTTTTCCTCTTCCACTTCCCAAAAGCCGATAAAAGGTTAACCCATTCGTGTTTGCTACACCTTTGTGGGCAAACTGCATCATTTTCAACCCCCAAAACTTATTACGTAGTGAAGTATATTTACAAAAAGAAAGAGTAGTAATTTGCGTCATTCTTGAACTTACCAGGTTTACATCCCTAAATACTTCTTCACGTTCGGGTCTGTTTCTGCAGCTTTCAATTCACTTAATAAGTTAGCCACCTTAGTGTCTTGAATTTTGCAGATATTCATTTGTTTCTCTAGTTCAGCAACTTGTTCCGATTTACCGTCCGCTCGCGCACTTTCTATTTCAGCAGATATTTCCAATGCTCTTTTTGAATAAAAATTTTGCACACTTGCTAGCAGGTTATACCCTGATAACTTAACAAACCAAATGGATTCAGTTTCAACAATGTTTTTATAAACAACAATTGCTTTATCAATTTCCTCATTTGGCATTCTTTGTACATACTCATTGTATTTTTGTAAGAATCCTAATTTATTCATTCCATTCAGTTCAGCCACCGTTTTTAAGAAAAAAGCATGCTCTTTCAAATCTCCATTTTTCGCATATATTGCAGCAATTGCATTGTTAACAGAAGCGCTTTCTGCGCCTTCCATTCCCCTTGCCATCATTAATCCTTTTTCCGGATCGATGGATGTGACACCCGCTAAAGCAGTTCCCATTACGCGATATGATGAGTCTTTTAATCCCACCTCATAAGCGCTAATTAAGGCCTTGTCGTCAGAGAAATATTTCATCAACGTTTTAATCGCTTTTGCTCTCACTTTGGGGTTTTTGTCGTCGGTTGCAAGTGTTTTAAGTTTATTTTTCACGACTTCTGGCTTTGCTTGAACAGCTTTTTTTATTTTGCCCATTGCCATTGTTTTAATATTCCAAAATGGCTGGTTTAATGCATTAATAATAGCCTCAACAGCATTTGGGTCACTACTCTTTCCACATTTATCTATTGCTTCTTTTTTATCCAACCAAAGTCCAGCATGGTTCAATTGATAAATAGATTGTTCTAGTGATTTCTTATCTGTCTTTTTTGCTAATAAGACTTTTTTTGCATCAATGTTTACCAAATTAGGTTGAGAAGAAGCATTAAATTCAAAGGTGTTTTCTACGTTTTCAACCCACACCAATTCTCTGCGCGGTTTCCCCCCAACATATATATCAATGTAAATAGGCAATTTATAAACAGGCCATTTTTCGGTGTCTTGTTTTTGTGTAATTGAAACTGTCAATTTTTTTGTAGAATCATTGTATTCTTGCTCGTATTTTAAAACGGGGTGTCCGCTTGATAAAAACCACTGATTAAAAAACCAATTTAAATCTTCTCCTGTAGTTTCTTCAAACGCCAATCTTAAATCATGTATTTCAGCACTTTTATGTGCATTTTCCGTCAAGTACAATTTAAGTGATGCAAAAAAAGCATCATCCCCTACATAAGACCTTAACATATTTAATATTCTGCCCCCCTTATTATATGAGTGGCCATCAAACATGTCTTCTTTACTTTGATAGTCAAATCGTATCATATCCACATGCCCCCCCTGTTGGGCAGACATAAAGTAACCTTCCATTTCCCCATACGCATTCATGTCAGCTTCCATCCTTCCATGCTCAAAGTCATCCCATAAAAACTGGCTGTAATTTGCAAAAGACTCATTTAAAGGAAGGTTAGACCAACTTTCACAAGTCACTAAATCTCCAAACCAATGGTGAAATAACTCATGTGCGATTATGGACTCATTTCCTCCATCAATAATCTCTCTTTTTGTTTGGTATAAAAACTCACCATGGATTGTAGCAGAGGTGTTTTCCATTGCTCCAGAAACGTAATCTCTTACCACTACTTGGCTGTATTTTGACCAAGGGTATTCAACACCTAATAATTCAGAAAAGTGTTCAATCATTTTAGGGGTTTTTCCAAATATTGCTCTTGCATGTGGTTCAAACTTCTTCTCTACATAGTAGCTTACTTCCATTTCAGAACTATCTTTCTTTTTCCAAGTGTCTTTAACTATCGCAAATTCACCTACGGCCATCATAAATAGATACGGTGAGTGAGGCTGATCCATCTTCCAATAGTCTGTTCTTGTTCCATTTTTATTTGGCGTAGACCCTACCAATAGTCCATTTGAAAGAGTCGTGTATTTATCTTTTACCGTAATGTATATCTCTTCTGTAGTCTTTTCGTTTGGAGAATCGATTGTCGGAAACCAAGCTGAACTTGCTTCGGTTTCCCCTTGCGTCCAAATTTCCATATGTTTGTTTTTGTCTGCTCCATCGTGGTTTATAAAATAAAGTCCCTTCGCGTCAGAAATAGCGCTACTTCCTTCTTGCTTGACTTCCTCTGGGTTAGCCGTATATTCAATGTAGATGTTATACTGTTCTGTGCGGCTGTATTCTTTTGGTAATTTAATTCTTAAAAACTGCCCATCATAGGTGTATTTTAGCTCCATTGATTTCCCATCATTTTGTCGAACAGAATGGATCTCCATTGCTTTCGCATCAAGGGTTAATGAATCTGTAGCATAAAAGTAAGGCTTAAGAGTTAGGAAAGCCTCTCCATTTAATTGTTGATTTTCCCAGTCAAAATTGACTTTTAGTTTTGTATGCAATAGATCATTAACGCGTTTTTCGGACGGATTATAATGCTTTCTCATTGCAAGCTCTTTTTCTTCCTTCTCAATTATATTTTCAGTACTTGAAGTTTCTTGTATTTGTTTTTTAGGCGTACAGCTAAATGTAAGCAACCCACTAAATATCAGAACTATTCCGTTTTTTATATTCATTTTCTTTGAATTATTGTATGAATTGCAAATATGAACATTAATCAGCAATCTGTGAATGAAATATGTATGTCTGGTATAATTGTTTGTTTAGCGAGAGATTTTCGATACTTTTGGTACATCAAACATTCTTTTAATGAAAGTAAGCGCGAAAATTAATAACAATACCTCCGTGGAATATATTCCCGACGCAAAAAATCCTTTGCAAGGAAAATTAAGCAAGGGTAAGTTTGAAATTGAAATTGTCAATAAAAATGACAATGAACTTTTGGTTTCAAGTGGTGGGAAAAAACATGTTGCTCGATTACTTGCAATTGATTCTGAAAATAAAGCAATCACATTAAAAATTGACGGAGACCGATTTGAGGTAAAGCTTACTGATGAGTATGATACGCTTCTTCAGTCTTTAGGAATGGATGCTGCATCAACTAAAAAAGTAAACGAACTAAAAGCTCCTATGCCTGGTGTGGTTGTAGATATTGTGGTTAGCATTGGGGATACCGTTGTAAAAGACGACCCTCTTGTAGTATTGGAGGCAATGAAAATGGAAAACATGCTTAAATCTCCATCTGATGGTGTTATAAGTTCAATAAACATAAAAAAGGGAGACACGGTAGAGAAAAACCGTGTTCTTGTAAATTTTGAATAAATTAAATAACTCAATAAAATGAAAAAGTATATTATCTGTACAGGAATTATTTCATCAATACTATTTTTTGCAGCCTGTGGTGAAGCTGAAACAACAGAAAACTTAGATGACCTAGGGAACGAGCTCTCAAAAAAAGAGACTAAATCTTGTCTGCTAACCTTAGACAACGAAAACGTTGTGGTAAACTGGACTGCGTTTAAGTTAAGTGATAAAGTAGGTGTTGGAGGTACATTTGACTCTGTTGTTTTAAGCGGAGTGACTGACAACGAAACAATGGCTGGAGCGGCAGCAATGGCTCAGTTTGATATTTATACAGCTTCGGTAAACTCAAACAATCCAGAAAGAGATATGAAAATTTCAAATAGCTTCTTTGGTACTATGGCTAATACTGAGTCTATTTTTGGAAAGGTTGTTTCTTTAAGTGACGACGGTTCTGGAGCTATTTTATTGACAATGAATGGTGTTGAAAAAGAAATTGCCTTTGAGTGGAAAGCAACATCTGAAAACCGTTTAAAACTGTCTACCGCTATCAACGTTAATGATTGGAATGCTAAGCCATCTCTTGATTCATTAAATGGAGTGTGCACTGCAGTTCATACTGGAAAGGATGGGGTTAGTGTTTTATGGCCAGATGTAGAAATCGAAGTATTTGCTGATTTTAAATCAGATTGCAAATAAAAATCTTCGCATAAAAAAAGCAGCAGCCTTTTTTATGTTTTTCTTTTTAGCAGTATGGTCGACGTTTAAAGGGATTAATTTATTTTTGTAATCGAAATGAGCGAAACGATTATCCCAATAGATAAAATTTCTTCAGTAGAATGGATGGCTGTTCCGCTGCTCCTAGTTCTGGTTTCCTATGCCATAATCAGGCATATGCAAGTTGGAGTTATTGGTGATTCTTTCCGTCAATATTTTTCTTTTACGCTTTCCAATCAAGATTATAAAGGAGCTCATGGCTTATCCTCTCGGCTTTCAATTGCTTTGGCACTCAACTCTATTATTGTAATTTCTATTTTTATATATAAGTTATTAGCTAAAGTAATTACAGCAGAAGAGCCTTATTTCTTGTATGGGTTAGTAGTAGGGGGGGTGTTTCTTTTATTAGGGATAAAAATTGCAATTATAAGTCTAGTTAAAATCATTTCAGAGGCTGGGGATGTTCTTGAAAAAGCTAAAAACTATAATTTTAGATATTATCAAATAATAGGGGTCTTATTGCTTCCTGGAATAATTGCAATTTTGTTTTTCCCGCAAAGTACGAATATAAATATCCAGCTATTAGGCCAGAAAAGCCAGAATATTGGAGAGGCGTACTGTTTTTTTTTATTGGTTATATTCTACATTATTAGACTGTTCCAAAGTATTCGTCAAAGCTTAGGTGTTAAAGTTTCGTGGTATTATATTATTTTATACCTTTGCACTCTTGAAATTCTGCCCCTAGTCGTAACATATCTACTATTGGTTGGTAAAATTTGAATGTTTAACTAAAAACGAATTAATTGTGGGAGTTAAAACTATTCTAGTGTCTCAGCCGGAGCCAAAAAGCGGAAAGAATCCATTTTCTGATTTGGCAGGTAAATATCGCGTACAAATTGACTATCGTTCTTTTATTCATGTAGAAGGAGTGGACGCACAAGAATTTAGAAAAGAACGTATTTTATTGTCTGATTTTACAGGAGTAATTTTAACCTCTCGTATGGCTGTAGATCATTACTTTAGAATGGCTAAGGAGATGCGATTTACAGTGCCGGATGATATGAAATACTTTTGCATTTCTGAAGCAGTTGCCTATTACTTACAGAATTATGTTGTTTATCGTAAAAGAAAAATATTTTTTGGAAAACAGACTACCGCAGACTTAGGAGATGTGCTAAAGAAGCATAAAAAAGAAACGTTTATAGTTCCATGTTCTGATATACAACGAAAAGTAATTCCAGAACAATTAGAAAAATTTGGAATTGCGTTTAAGAATGCTACCCTTTACAAAACTGTTTGTAGCGATCTATCTGATCTATCTGCCGTTAAATACGATATGCTGGTTTTTTATAGTCCATCAGGAATTCAATCTTTGATTAAGAACTTTCCAGGGTTTACCCAAAACGGAACTAAAATAGCGGTGTTTGGACCAACTACAGCTAAAGCAGTAGAAGAGGCAGGATTTAGAATTGATGTGCAAGCGCCAAGCTCAAATGCCCCTTCAATGACAATGGCAATTGAACAATATTTAAAAGGGAAAAAATAATTTTATTACGTGTCGTGCGTATATTTACAAGGTCGACTTTAGTCGACCTTGTTTTGTTTTAATCAAATACTTCCATGAAAAACACTTTATCTAAATCGGATAGATTAACCAGTGGGGTTGCTATATCACAGATTTATGATAAAGGGAAACATTTGAATGATTATCCTTTTAAAATCGTATGGCTAAAAGAACCCGGGGAAGCAGGGTTGAAAGTGGTGTTTTCTGTTCCAAAAAGAAAATTTAAAAGAGCCGTTGATAGAAATCAAATAAAAAGGAAATTAAGAGAGGCATATCGTAGACATAAACACGACTGTCAAAAGGCAGCAGAAAGTCAAAACGAGCGTGTTTCTCTGTTTTTAATATACCTGGGAAAAGATATTCCTCAGTCCGAAATAGTGGATAATAAAATAATCTTACTTTTAAATCGTTTAACGAAAGAGATTACAGATAAATAGAATCTATGTTCAAAACCAAAAAATCAATTTATATTTTTCTAATAGCAGGAATTTTCATTAGCGCAACTACTGTTACGTCTACATTAATTTCCAATAATAATGATGATAATTATTTTGAAATAACTAAAAACATTCGAATAATGGCATCAGTTTACGATAACATCAACACGTTTTATGTTGATGAGCCAGAACCAGGAAACTTAATGAAAACTGGGATCGATGCAATGCTTCGGTCTCTAGACCCTTATACTGTTTATATACCAGAAAGTGATATAGAAGATTATCGGTTTATGACTACTGGTCAATATGGAGGAATCGGGGCAATGATAAAATCGCAAGAACCTTATATTGTAATTTCGGAACCTTATGAAGACTCTCCAACGGATAAAGCAGGGATTATTGCAGGAGATATTTTATTGGAAATTGACGGAAAACCTGTAGTTGGAAAAACGACAAAGGAAATGAGCTCTATTTTAAAAGGTGGAGCAGGAACTATTCTAAACGTTAAATATGAAAGGGATGGTGTTACAAGTGAAACAACAATTACTAGAGAGGTCATCAAAGTCCCTTCGGTTCCTTATTACGGTATGATTGACAACGAAATTGGTTACGTTAAGCTAAACTCATTTACTAGTGCAGCAAGCAGTGATGTTGGTAAAGCGTTGAAATATTTAAAGGATAGTAGCGGAATGAAAAAATTGGTATTCGACCTGAGAGGAAATGGGGGAGGGCTCTTGCATGAGTCTGTCAATATTGTAAATTTCTTTATTGCCAAAGGAAAGACAGTCGTCGCTACTAAAGGAAGGTTGACAGATTTGAACAGAGATTATAAAACACTAAACACTTCATTTGATGAAGAAATGCCTATAGTGGTTTTGGTTGATGGTTATTCTGCTTCTGCAAGTGAAATTGTTTCCGGAAGCTTACAAGATTTGGATCGTGCGGTAATAATTGGAATGACAACTTATGGTAAAGGGTTAGTGCAGCAAACCAAAGATTTAAATTTTGGGAGTAAAGTAAAACTGACAATTGCTAAATACTACACTCCAAGTGGCAGATGTATTCAAAAATTGGATTATGCAAATAGAGACGACAGAGGAACTGTATCTGAAGTAGCAGATAGTTTGATTAAAACCTTCACAACAAAAAATGGGAGAGAAGTAAAAGATGGCCGAGGAGTTGAGCCAGAAATAAAAATAGAACCGGGGGTATATAGTAAGCTGACATCTGTACTTATTTTCAAAAGTTATATTTTTAATTATGCAACAGAGTATAAAAGAATCCACTCAGAAATTCCTCCAGCAAATACATTTTCACTCTCAGAAACCGATTACAAGAACTTTATTACTTATTTAGGAGATAAAGAAATTGAGTACACAACGGATTCTGAGGAGATCCTTCAGGAACTAAACGAGGTTGCTAAGGAGGAAAAGTACTATGGAAGTTCTGAAGCTGAATTTAATGCACTTTTAGTAAAACTGAAACCAAGCCTTAATGAAGATATGGTTCGATATAAAGATGAAATTATAGAGCTTCTTGAAAATGAAATTGTTTCGCGGTATTATTACCAAAATGGACGGGTGGAAGCATCGCTTAAAAACGACCCATATATGAAAGAGGCAAAAGAGATTTTAAAAGACCAAGTGCGCTATAAAAGTATTTTATCGGGAGAATCTAAATAAAAGTGTTTAGCAAATACATTCCTTATACCAAGATCTACATATTTGCTTTACTGTTACTGGTAATTGGGCTTTCTACGGGAAAATTTTTGATGAGCATATCTTCAATTATTCTTGCTGCCGCTTGGCTTCTGGAAGGTAATTATGTAGCTAAATGGCAAAGAATGAAGGAACTAAGTTACGCCCCGTTAATTTTGGTAGTAGGCTTTCTTGTGCATGTAATTTGGCTTTTTAACACTAGAGATTATGACTATGCCTTTCATGATATAGTAAGAAAACTACCCCTCTTAAGTTTTCCAATTGTGATTGGATCTATGCCGTTATTATCGAAACGAATTTATGAGTTAATTATAGGGGTATTTATAGCGGGATTGCTAGTAAGTACCCTATTAAGTTTTGGGGCATACTTGGAGTTTTTTGCAATAAAGGAAGATATAACAGATGTCCGTAACATCTCTTTTTTTATCTCTCATATTCGTTTAAGCTTATTAATTTGCTTGGCAATAGTTTTATTAAATTACTATTTCTTTAATAAAGGCAAAGTGTTTCAAATTGTGTCGGTTTCTGTAAGTTTTTGGTTCAGTTATTTTCTTTACATTCTTTCAGGAACGGGCTTAATTGTCCTAAGTTTGATATTTATCTATTCAGTGATATGGATAGTAATAGCGCAGTCTTCTATAAAGGTTAAGCTACTATCTGGATTAGCAGGATTTGGATTTATCGTTTTTGCGATATTATATGTATTGACTTCTTATAATGATTATTCTAAAATCAAGGATAATGTTGCTTTTCATTCTTTAGAAACTCATACATCCGAGGGAGGACTTTACATACACGATACAAACAGCCTAGTTACCGAGAATGGCTATTATTTGTGGTTGTATGTTTGCCCAAGCGAAGTAGAAAAAACATGGAGTACGAAAAGCGATTATCACTTTGATTCGATTGATAAAAAAGGTCAACCAATTTCCGCAACCATATATCGATATATTACCTCAAAAGGAGACAGGAAGGACAAACAAGGAACTTTAGAGCTTACTGATCAAGAAGTATCTGAAATTGAAGCTGGCATAACTAGCTGTATTAAACTATCCAGCATCAATAAAAGATTACATCAAATCTTTTTTGAATTCGAAAATAAAGAGAGTGGTTTTAGCTCAAATGGACATTCTATCACACAGAGACTCAATTTTTCAAACGCTGGAATATTAATTGCTAAAGATAACTTATGGTTGGGAGTCGGAACTGGCGATGTTCCAGATGAATTTGAGGCTAAGTATATAGAGTTAAACTCACGGCTTGCTCCTGAAAATAGAAAGAGAGGCCATAACCAGATTTTAACTTTTTTTATAGCATTTGGGTTGGTTGGGTTATTGATTTGGATTATTTCATTTACTCAACCTATCTTAAAGGTAGCAAAAGATAGATATATTTATGGAGCTTTTTTAGTAATTAGCTTACTAAGCTTTTTAGGAGATGACACTTTAGAAACACAGGCAGGTGTAACTTTGTTTGCTTTTTTCAATAGTTTTTTCTTATTCCATTCTTTTAATAAGGCTGGAGAATAAGCACTACGTAAATACATTACGCAGTAAGTTCTGATGTTTGTATTGTAATAACTAACAATACGGAATATGAAAACAATATCATCATTAACAAAAGGGAGTAAAATGGAAATTCAGTTCATCGTGTATGAACGCAACGATGATGGCTTATTACTTGCCTGTAAAGTGTTTAAAGGGGGTAAAAGTTATTTTACAAACATCAGCATCAATTTTAATGAACTCAATAATTTAATGGGTAAAATACCGACAATCAATGGAATTGATGTTTCTGAGCTAATTACAGATGAATTATTATCTAATAATGATGAAATAAGTGAAATTAACTTAAAGAACAAGCTGGGTCAAACAATTATAATAAATGACCAATTATTAGCAGCATAATCAATAACAAAAAGAAATAATTATGAGGCAATTAAATATTATCCCTCCATTAACAGAAGCACTCCCAAGTCTTGGGATACTCACAAATGTGATCGAATTAACCTATTACGACATGATTTATATTTATCATAGGCTTAAACATGGGAGCAGAATTGAATTGAGAAGAGAGTATAACCACATCTTTGATAAAAATGCTGTAGAAGTATATTTTGAAGGTTTCAAACTAGGTTACATATCCCTAAAAGTTAATTCGATCGTTGCAAAACAAATGGACAGAGGAAGCACTGTTTTAGCAAGAGTAAAAAGTGTAAAAGAACATAAAAAAACTCCGTTAGGCGTTTTGGATATTGAAGTAATGATTATGTGATTAACGATAAATCCAAAGAGATGGGTCAACGGTATCCATATTTCCCGTTGAGATTTTCCATATTTCCAGATGAGCTTCTGAAACATTACCATTTTCAGAAGGTAGTAATGAGCCGAGCACTTCTTTGGTGCTTACTTCGTCCCCTTTCTCGACAAACACATCTTTTAGATTGGCATATACAGTTCGGTAATTTCCATGACTAACCATCACAACTTTCCCGGATCCTGGGATTATAAATATACTTGTTACCTTTCCGTCAAAAATTGCTCTTACATCCGCCCCCTTTACTGTTGTAATATCAATTCCTTTATTTTCAATCGTTGCTGTTTTAACGATCTGATGTCGATGCTTTCCATATTTCCCGGTTATTTCTCCTTTAGCAACTGGCCACGGCAACCTCCCTTTATTAGTTGTAAAGGACTTGGCTAAAGCTGTAGCTTCTGGAGTAATTCTAAATCCGGATTTTTTCTCTATAAGGGCTTCTTTTTCAATCTCTTTTTCTATTGCTTTGCGGATAGCAGAAGCCAAATTTCTTCTCTCTTGATTTTGTTTATCTAACTTATTTTTAAGTTGCTGTTCGTTTTGTTTTAATCTAGAGAGCGCTATCTGTTGAGTTTGTTGGTCTTCTAAAAAATGCGTCTTTTCTGTTTTTTGGATTGCTTTTAAATCATTCTTTTCTAGCTTCGTTATTTCTAGTTCTGCTATTTTTTCGCTTAAAAGGCCTTTCGTTTCTTTTATTCTTTCCACTTGTTTTTTCCTATAGTCTTTATACTGTTTAATATATTGCATCCTATGGTACGCTTTAGTGTAAGATTCGGCAGAAAATATATAGATTAATTGATATTCCGTATTCCGATTTTTATATGCGTATTGAAGCATTTTGGCATATTCATTTTTTAATTCCTTTAAATTATTTTCGAGAGATAATATTTGTTTTTTACGGCTGTTTAAATGCTCATCTAATTTCCGCATTTGATAATTCAAATTTGCTTCTAATTCTTCCCGGTAAGCAATTTGATGGTTAATAATGCCTAACTCCGCTATCGTCAATTGTTGAGAGTTTCTGGCAGTTTTAATAAGAGATTTAGTATTAGAAATCTTGTTTTTTAAATCTCTTTCTTTTTGTTTTAACTTATCGGTATCTTGACCAAATGAGCTCAAAAAGCCAATCAGAAATATGATTATTGCTATGCTTTTACCTATTCTCATCTAGTTCAAAGGGAGAATAGTTATCGTTAATTTTTAACAACATTTTTTGAGGCTCGTTTACCTTAAGCTTTTTGCTGTAGTTCATTTCTAGTGATAAAGTATCGTAAGGAGTAGTAAAATAAATTGAGGATTTTTCAGGAAAACCCTGCCCGCTGACATCAAACCAATCAGAATAGTTGACTTCTAATCGACTACTATCGGACAAAAAATTTATTTCCACTTTTGAACATTTAAAATTGGTTGGTTCTACCCAGCACCTATAAAATATTGTATGCTTTCGATTGCCCTTTCCTTTTTTTAGCAGTTTCTCTATTTTTTTAGATTTATCCGAAGATAAAAGATACATTCCGTTTTCTATTTTTGACTTGTACTTGCCTTCATAATCGAACATAATTGGAGCTCCTGATACGAAATCTTGTAAAAGCAGGTAATTAAAATCTAGATTTAATAATTTGTTTATTTCTGTATATCCCCCTAAATAGTATTGTTTTTCGCCAATTTTTTTTAGAAATTTTAATGAATCCTCGGAAAGTAAGGCGCTTAGTAATGGTATGGTGCTTTTTGAAATACTCGTCCAAATTGCGCTGTCTTTTCGAATTCTAAAGTTCACTTTAACGGTGTTTTTATCACCTTGAAAATTAACAACGGCATTCCCTTTTGTTCTTAACCAAGTATAATCAAATTCTGTTTTTGAGATAGAGTCTATTAGATATTTTGAGGAATGATTTTTGAGTTTTTCACCATCTATCGTTTTCTTTCTTCCACTGCAAGAATAAAAAGATGCAATTGAGCATATTAATAGTATATATGTTCTAAAATGTGTCACTCCTGCTCAATCGTTGGTTCAATATAATATTTCTTAAGTATTTTTTCCTCAATAAGTTGTGATGCTCCTCCGGCTTCCTTTGCTTTTTGCCAAGAAATAATTGCCTCTTCTATTTTATTAAGTTTAAAAAGCACATCTCCGAAATGCTCTAAAATAGTGCCATTTGGAGTAGCGCTAAGAGAGATAGCCTTTTTAAGCAATGTTTCTGCTTCTTGATAGTTGCCTTTTAAAAACAGAACCCAAGCATATGTGTCTATGAAGTTTGGACTATCAGGGATCTGATTGTTGGCTTCTTTGGCCATGGTTTCTGCTAACGCTAGTTTTTCCTTTCTCAGCGAGAGGTAGTAACTGTAATTATTTAAAACATATGGATTGTATCGATTAAATTCTAACGACCTATCATAGCTTTCATCCGATTTTACATGCTCTTTTTTTGCATGGTAAGCATCACCTAAATACTGATAAAACTCAGCTTGAAGCTGTGCGTTATCAAAGACCATTTCCTTTCCAGCTAGTAATGATTCAATTGCTTTGTCATAGTTTTTAAGTTGAATATTAGCAATGCCATTGAAAAAGTAAAAAGTAGGATGCGTAGGAAAAACCTCAAGGGCGAACCGAGTATCCTTTTCCAACAATTCAAACTCTTTTAAATCTGATTCTAAAAAGACGATTTGACTCCAAATAGGGAATTTTCCGGTATCTAGGTCTGCAGCTTTTTTAAACATCTGCAGCGCTTCTTTTAGTTTCCCGTCCCGAGATAAAAAATCTCCATACATAGAGAAACTTTTTGCTTCGTTTGCGTGAACATCGATTAGTATATTAGCTAATCCATATGCTTGGGCTTTAACTTTTTCATTTCTTTCTGAATTCGTAAAAAACTGCAACATGATTTCCATTTTTGTATCGATGTCAACTGTCGAATTTTCAAACGCTAATGTCAATTCGGATAGCGCTTTATCCTGATTTCCATGATAGCGATAGTATTCGTACAAAGACAAATGTACTGTGCCATTTGAAGGATCAATCTTTACAATTTTATTATAAATTTCTAACGCCTTTGAATCATTACCTTCGTTTTCGTATAAATCTGCTAGCAATCCATAAAAATGAATATTCGCAGGGTTTTGGTCAATCAACTTTTGTATTTCAGCAATTGCTTTTTCATCTTCCCCTAACCTTAAATACAACTTATGTTTGTGAACAATTAAATCAGTTGATGGGCCTAATATCTTTTCAATCGCATCATAAACTTCTAGCGCTTCTTTTATCTTGCCTTGATATAAGTAAGCTTCCGCTAGCGTAAAATGGTAGTCACTTCTTTCGGGAAATAGCGTGATTAATTCTTTATATAAAACTTCAGCCTTTTCATATAATTTTGACTCTTGATAGATAACCGCCAGATTCGTTTTGTACCACCCGTTGTTTGGATTATGTGTAACCGCTTTTTCCGCATGTTCAATTGCTTTTTCTTCAGCACGCTTAAACAAGTATATGCCTGATAATTCAAAATGGGTTACAGCGCTTTTTGCATCTAAGTTTAGGCATTCTAAGTAGAGTTTTTCAGCCTCTTCATAATTTCCAAGAACTTTTTCAGTAGTTGCTTTTATTAAAAGATGTTTTAAAGCAATTTCCTTTTTTTCAGACAAAGAGCTTTTACCACCACTTTCTGATGAAGCACTTTTTTTAGCATGGCAGCCAGAGAGTCCAATTAGAAAAAATAATATGAAGAATAGTTTGCCCAACTTATTCGTTTATTTCAGTGTAATCTCCAATACTTAAATCTTTGCTCTTTCCCTTGTAAGTTACATGGTTACCTATCATGCTGTCAGCAATAGTCGCTCCAGTTAAGTTGCTGTCATTTTGAATGATACTGTTTTCAATAATACAGGTTGTTATTACTGTGTTGTTTCCAATCGAAACGTGTGGCCCAATTACCGAATTTTTAATGATTGCGTTTTCAGCGATATGGCAAGGCTGAATAATAACGGAGTTTTCAATATGCGCTTTATCGGAAACAGTATTGTCCTCTTTTTCAAACTCAAGAACACGCTGGTTTGAATATACAGTTGCATTTTTATTTCCGCAATCTAACCATTCACTAACAGCTCCAGTTTTAAATTTTGTTCCTTTTTGCTTCATGTTTTCCAAAGCATTAGTCAGCTGAAACTCTCCTTTTTCCTTGATGTCATTATCTATTAAATATTGTAACTCATCGGATAAAAACTCCCCGTCTTTAAAGTAGTAAATACCGATTATTGCAAGGTCAGAAACAAAAGTCTCAGGTTTTTCTACGAACTCAGTAATTACATTCTCATCATCTAACTTTACAACACCAAACGCACTTGGATCATCAATTTGGCTTACCCAAATGATGCCATCTGTAGAAGTGTCTAAAGTAAAATCAGCTTTAAAGAGCGTATCTGCAAAGGCAACAACAATGTTCCCTTTCAAGGATTCTTTTGCACATAAAATTGCGTGTGCAGTCCCCAATGCTTCTTCTTGATGATAGATTGTTCCTTTCGCTCCTAATCCTTCTGCAACTTTTATCAAGTCTTTTTCTACTTGATCTCCAAAATCTCCAATAATGAATGCTATTTCGTCCACAGGCTCTCCGCATACCTTAGTAATGTCTTCTACCAGCCTTTGTACAATTGGTTTTCCCGCAACAGGGACAAGTGGCTTTGGCACTGTTAAAGTATGAGGTCTCAATCTTGACCCTCTTCCCGCCATTGGTACTATAATTTTCATCTTTTTATTTTTTATTTAACTCCTGTACTTCCAAACCCTCCAGCTCCTCGTTTGGTTTCTGACAACTCTTCTACTTTAATCCATTCAGCAACTTCGTGTTTGGCAATTACTAGTTGCGCTACCCTCTCACCATCTTCAACAACAAAATCTTCGTTGGAAAGATTTACAAGAATAACTCCTATTTCACCTCTGTAATCTGCATCAATAGTTCCAGGTGAATTAAGGACAGTGATTCCTTTTTTATAAGCTAAACCGCTTCTTGGCCGAACTTGTGCTTCAACCCCTTCAGGTAAAGCGATAAATAACCCTGTTTTTATTAAACTTCTTTCAAGTGGATTTAAAACAATAGCCTCATCTAAATTTGCCCTTAAGTCTAGCCCAGCAGAAAGCTTAGTAGAATAACTTGGTGTAGCGTGTTTTGATTTATTTATTAATTCAATTTTCATGTTCAAAATTAAGGTTGTGAAAGTACCTCTTTTTTTGCGGGTTTTTCTGAAAAATACGCCATTGTAATAAAAATCATAATTAATGCAAAATGGTATAAATAAACATACCATGCATAACTTGCAGATGGCTCAAAAGGTACTTTAATTAGAAACAAAACAGCTCCAAGGCCAAGGTAGATTCCAATCTTTTTTAAATTATATGGAATTGGATAGTGTTTCTGGCCTAAGAAATAAGAAACTATCATCATTGTTCCATAGCAAGCTAACGTAGCCCATGCAGATGCTAAATAACCATAAACGGGAATAAAAATAAAGTTTATAGCGATGGTTATAGTTGCCCCCATAATGGAAATGTAAGCACCATAATTCGTTTTTTGAGAAAGTTTATACCAGATAGAAAGGTTTACGAAAATTCCCAAAAAGACATTGGCTAATAGTAAAATAGGAACGACTTTTAACCCTACCCAGTATGTTGGATTAGGCGTAAAATATTTCAAAATAGGTAAAAATAGATCTAAGCTTAAAAACATAACAGTTACAACAATAACAAAATAGGTCATCACCTTAGCAATAATATGTTTTGAGTTTTTTTCTTTTTCCTGATTAAAGAAAAAGGGTTCGGCAGCATATCTAAAGGCTTGAATAAACATTGAAATAAACATTGTTATTTTGTAATTCGCACCATATATTCCAAGTTGAATTAAAGAGTTTTCCGTGGCATCGGTTATTGATTGGCCCTCCTCCATAAACTGATTGGTTAGCATTCTTTTAAGCATGCTTCTATCAAGAGTTTCGTTTACAATTCCTGCTAAACCAACGAACAACATCGGGAAAGCATACCACCACATAAATTTTAAGAGTTTCCAGTCAAACTCTCCTTTAAAATTCATGGTCGGAGTAAGTAATAAAAACTTGACAATACTTGCAATAAGGTTTGCGATAAATACATATCCAACACCCGTTTTCGGGTCATAAACCAAGTCGAAAAACCCATTTAGCTGACCTGTTTCAGTATTGTATACAAGGTTTGCTAACCAGTCAAAGCTGCTTAACTCAACAGCTCCATTTTCTACTAAGTGCGTACAATAGATTAAAGCGATATAAAATAAGTTTAGCAGAATATTGGTTCCTACATTGGCAAATTGAATTAGTGCGAATGTTTTGGCTTTTCCTTGTTGCCTTAATTTTGCAAGCGGGACAGCACCCAGCGCATCAAGCCCTACAATAATTGCAAACCAAATAATGTATTCCGAATGTTCAGGGTAGCGTAACCAATCCGCAATGTCTTGAGAAAAAATAACCGTTAATACAACAAAAATGGTTGTTGTGCTGGTTAATGAATAGAGAGCGTTTGCATATACTTTTTCACCCTCTTTTTTATTTAATGTGGAGTACCTAAAAAAGGCAGTCTCCATTCCGTAGGTTAAGAATACCACAAGAAATGCTACATAAGCATACATTTCTGTAATTATGCCGAATTGTTCTGCCGTAAAAATGGCTGACAAAGTGTAAATGGGAGTTAGTAAAAAATTTAGAAAGCGGCCAATCATGCTACTTGCTCCGTAGATAATTGTTTGCCCAGCTAATTTTTTTATTGTACCCATTGTTCTAACCTCCAAAGAAACAAATATCTGTTCTTCAAATGAGGCCATACATCGAGAACTGTTAACACTATATTATTAACATGTCATTTGGTTAGAGTTAGAACATGAATTCTTCTCTGTTATTTAGGCAAGACCTATAATTATCATTAAATAAGGGAAAAGCGATCTATTTGCCTGTAAATTCAGGCTTTCTTTTTTCAAGAAAAGCAGTTGTGCCTTCCTTGAAATCTTCGGTGCCAAAACATTTACCAAACTCCGATATTTCAATCTTATAACCGTCAACACCTTCTTTATATTGCGCGTTTACTGAGATTATAGCGCTGGATATTGCTCTAGGAGAATTTCGAGCAATCTTTCCTGCAAGTTTTTCACAAGTTGGCATCAATTCCTCTAAAGTAACCACTTGGTTAACAAGCCCCCATTTCTCCGCATCTTCAGCAGACATCATTCCAGCAGACATTATCAGTTCAAATGCTTTCCCTTTTCCAACAAGCTGAGAAAGCCTTTGTGTCCCTCCATAACCAGGAATAACACCTAAGGAAACTTCAGGGAGACCTAATTTGGCATTATCCGAAGCGATTCTAATATGAGAAGCCATGGCTAATTCTAGCCCCCCTCCAAGTGCAAAGCCATTTACGGCAGCAATTACAGGAGTAGAAAGGTTTTCAACCAAATTAAACAGTTTTTGATGCCCTTGAGCAGAAAGTAGTTTTCCTTCTTCAATAGAAAAATCAGCAAACTCTTTAATGTCTGCACCTGCTACAAAAGCTTTTTCTCCAGAACCTGTAAGAATAATAACTTTTATTTCATTGCTTTCTTGAGCTAATTGAAGTGCTTCTCCTAATTCATTAATTGTTTCTTTATTTAAAGCGTTTAGCTGATTTGGACGATTAATGATTATTTTATGAATTGCGCCGTTGGACTCTGAGAGAATATTATTATACATGGTTTTGCGTTTTAAAGTCGCAATATAAATTTAATTTTTCCGCTATGGATGAATTATTCCTACTTTTGCAGTATGAATTTTGAGTTGGAAAAAAAGTGGCGAGAAACAGTTGAAAAAGTTTCAGAACATTTCGGTGAAATATTGGACATGCAGTCCATATTATTTATGATAGGCGTTCAGGAGTTAAACAAAGGTTTTCAAAAGCTATCGAAAGATAGAAAAGTAGATGTAATGCATATTGCTGTCTGTTCTGTATTAGAGCCAGCAGGATATTATGAGTTTTTGGGAAGAGATGAAGATGGTTGGCCACATTACGAAAACATAAAAAAAATGCCCCATCTCAATGACATGGAGCAAGATTTAATGATGAAAGAAGCCATCATCGAATATTTTAATCAAAAGTTTTAGATAATCACAGTTTCCTCGGAAGTTTTTTCTTCTTCAATTTTAATAATTCCAACAATATTACCGCCAACATATATGTCTAATACAGCAAAACCTGCTTGACCTGACTTATATAGCTCATTAAAATTAAAAATTGCTGTTCCTCCTCCGCCTGTAGTCGATATTTCATCAATTCGAGCTGAATCCGCACTAACAGCGTAGAAAAGCCGAACTTCAACTCCGCTAACGGCCTCATTGTTGGCATTCATTACAGTTACATTAGCAATCGTATCTTTTTTCTTATAACAGCTAGTAAAGGAAAAAACCAAAACTATTAGTGCCGTAAATAAAAAAGTATTTCTAAGAGTAATTTTCATAGTATAATGCGCTTTTATCTCAAATATTTCTACAAATTCATTTACTTTGCAAAGTAACAAAGTTATAAAATTATAATATATGAGTCAAGTTAAAAGATTAAACATGGTTATTCTTACCGTAATGGTTTCATTTTTAGCGGCCTGTGGTGTTTCTGCAGAACCAGAAAATCTTACGAATAATTTGCAAAAAGGTTCTCTAAAAGTTGAGGAAATAGAAAAAGAAAGTGAAAAGACGACTAAGGTCATGATAAAAACATCGCGCGGTGATGTGGTAATCACTTTGTATAACGAAACTCCAAAACATAAAGAAAACTTTATCAAATTGGTTAACGAAAGTTTTTATGATAACACACTATTTCATAGGGTTATTAAAGATTTCATGATTCAAGGAGGCGATCCTAATTCTAAAGGGGCTGCTGCAGGAATTGCTTTGGGAGAAGGAGGCCCAGGATATACAATAGAAGCCGAAATTCAGAACAACCTTTATCACAAGAAGGGAGCGCTATGCGCTGCAAGACAAGGAGACAATGTTAATCCTGAAAAAAGGTCAAGTGGGTCTCAATTTTATGTTGTTACAGGAAAACCTTATCAAAAGGAGGAACTGGAACAAATGGAAGTTCAGCAAAATAGACAAAAGGAAAATGGATTGATGCAAGCGTTTATCCAAGCTCCAGAAAACGCAGCATATATGGCTCGACTTCAAGAAGCTCAAGCGATAGGTAAAGATGCTGCTAAAAGGGCAGAAGCAGAAGCGGCAATAAATGTTCTGGCAGAAGAAATTAAACCTTTGGCTTTAGCGGACTTTGTTCCTTTTAAATTTACAGAAGAGCAATTAAAAGATTATACGACAAATGGAGGTACTCCATTTTTAGACAATGCGTATACTGTTTTTGGAGAAGTAATAAAAGGAATGGAGGTAATTAACCAAATTGGAACAACAGCTACTGCTCCTGGAGACAGACCCCTAGAGGATATTGTTGTTCTATCCATGGAAATAATTAAATAAAAGAATTCAAGCATGTTGAGCAAGGTCGATCCAATAATGGATGAAGTTAATTCGTTTAACTCTTCCGACCCAAATGAAATAGAGGCGTTTCGAATTAAAATGCTTGGAAAAAAAGGATTAATAACGGAGTTGTTATCGGAATTTCGCAATGTTCCTGTCGAACAGAAAAAGGAATTTGGCCAAAAAATCAATATACTAAAGAAAACCACACAAGAAAAGATTATTGACTTAAAAGCAAGCGCTGGAGATTCTAAACCTACCAAAGGGGATCTTGATTTAAGCATGTCTGGAGAGCCTTTTGAACTAGGCTCAAGGCACCCGTTGTCTATTGTTCGTAAAGACATACTAGACGTTTTTACTAGAATTGGCTTTTCAATATCTGAAGGCCCTGAAATAGAGGATGACTTTCATAATTTTACGGCTTTAAATTTCCCAGAAGAACATCCCGCAAGAGATATGCAGGATACTTTTTTTATTGATAAGGATATTGCTCTTCGAACTCACACTTCTTCTGTTCAAGTAAGAGTAATGGAGGAATCAAAGCCACCAATTCGAACTATTTCACCAGGTAGAGTGTTTAGAAATGAAGCTATTTCCGCTAGGGCACACTGTATTTTTCACCAAGTAGAAGGATTGTATATAGAGAAAGATGTTTCATTTGCTGACTTAAAACAAACACTACTTTATTTTGCAAAGGAAATGTTTGGAGAAGAAACAGAAATTAGGTTACGCCCCTCTTATTTCCCTTTCACGGAACCTAGTGCCGAAGTGGATGTGTCTTGTCAAATATGTTCAGGCAAAGGGTGTAATGTTTGTAAAAACACAGGATATCTTGAGATTATGGGGTGTGGAATGGTTGACCCAAATGTTCTTGAAAACTGCGGCATTGATAGTTCAGTTTACTCAGGCTTTGCATTTGGAATGGGAATCGAAAGAATAGCCATGCTTAAATATCAGGTAAACGATTTACGCCACTTCTTCGAAAATGATTTACGATTCTTAAAGCAATTTAAGTCGGCTCATTAAATATTTTGAAACAAATTAGTGAGGGATGAGTAGAACCTCCTTGAAATTTCTGAAAAAGAATAAGTTAATAATACTGTCTAATAGAAAGGTAAAACTTGAATCTTCAATTCACTTTTTTCATTCTACAAATTTGCCCCGTTCCAAAAAACGATAGTTATGGTTTCATAATTTATTCTGTACTAGACCCATTGTCTAATTCAGGATAGGTTCTTTTCCCTTCAGAATACATGATTACAAATGCATCAGGCTGCCCCTTGCTTCTTATTAGTTCTTTATGTTGAATAGCTTCATTAAGCTTTTTAAATTCACCTAAAGTAAATCTAGTAATACCATCATCCAGGATTACTTTTTCAATTTTTCCAAAACTAGCTAAGTGACTAGCATCATAATTTGACGCATTTTTATAAGCGGCAACCTGAACTGTATAAATAGCTTCTTCAATTACAGGCTCTTCAACAACAATTTCTTCCACTGCGGGCTCTTCAATAACGACTTCTTCCACAACGGGCTCTTCAACAACAACTTCTTCCACTGCGGGCTCTTCAATAACGACTTCTTCAACTACAGGCTCTTCAACAACAACTTCTTCAACAACGGGCTCTCCCCCAATTACCTCAATTGTAATTTGAGTAGTAAAAATGTCGTTTTGCCCATCATTTCGGTTACTAGAAAAATAAGCAAGATTGTCTTTTCCGATGGAGAAATAAGCATCAAAACCAGCGGAATTCACAGTCGCACCTAAATTTATGGGATTGCTCCATGTAAACCAGTCATCCCCAAGCTTGTCAATATAAAAAATATCAGCATCACCTTCGCCCCCAAAACCATTACTGGAGAAATAGATTCGCTTGTTGTCATGGGTTAAAAACGGAGACATTTCATACCCATCAGAATTCACATTTTCACCTAATGATTTTGGAGTTGACCAACAAGTATCACCTTCTTTGAACGAAATGTGCAAATCCTCCTTCCCCTTCCCATTTTCTGAGACCATAGAAATTAACATAACGTTTTCTTCAGGGTTAACATAAAACCCATAGAAATGATTAGCTAGATAATTCATCCCAGATATTTCAATATATTCTGGCTTACTCCATTTTTTACCATTTAATTTTGAGATAGCAATCCCTTGATTCGCCTCTTCATCTTTTTTGTATGCATCGACTAAATAAAGCGTATTACCATCTTTAGAAACTCCAACTACTGCGTTATTTTGTTTGTTGTTTAGATGACTGGTTTTAATTGTCGCTTTCCCCCAATCATTTTCAGTTTTTGTCGAGCGAAATATGTTTTGCCCATTTTTAGTTTCTCCCCCCTCATCTCTTACAAAAAATAAAGTCTGACCATCAGAGGACACCAGAGGCATAATGTCATCTTGAGTTGAATTGATGGATACTGGAAGCTGAGAAGCTTCACCATATGTAATAATTTCCTCTTGCGCCGTTGCAAAGAGAAAGGAAATTGCTAAAACCCCAAAACTAAATAACTTCATTATTTGTTTATTTAATAAGGATGCCGACTATAATTTCATGACCTCCAGAATTATAATCAGAAAGATTAGAAAGCGTGTAGTCAAAGGAATAACCAATGCGGAACATGTCGTTGAATTTCGCTCCTAACATTACAATTATTGCATCTCCATTTCTAAATGAAAACCCACCGAAATAAGTGTCGTCAAAAGTTAATTTTGCAGTTAAGTCTAAAGAAACTGGAGCAGGATTCATGTATTTTACTAAGAACCCGGGGGTTAATTTCATTTTTTCTGAAATTTTAAAATGATATCCACCCATTAAAAAATGATGAATATTCAACTTACTGTTTGTCGGCACACCACCAAAATAAATCTTATTTTGCATCATTTGATTTGACGAGTACCCCATAAAAAAGTCTCTGTTATAAACATAAGTTCCAACGTTCATATCAACGTAATTTATCTTACCTTGATTAGCTGCAAAAGCGTTAAACGTGTTGTCCGAACTTTCTGCCAACGTAATTTGATCTCTATCAAAATTTAAATTTGACATCCCCGCGTTCAATCCAATTGACCAATGAAATTTATTTGCAATTGGTAAATGAATAGCATATGCTAACATTCCAGTAATTTTCTTAAATGGGCCATAGTTGTCTGCAGCTACAAATCCTCCAATCCCATGTTTTAATTTAATTTGTGTAGCGGGCGTTACGGGTATAATTTCTGAAGACCCTGTTCTTAGCGATGCGTTACCAATTGATTTTCCGTTTAGGTTTAAAGTAGAGTTAACACTTAAGTAGTAATTCTGAGGAGCATTATCTATTCCAACCCATTGTTCTCTAAAGCCAAGACTAATATCTAATCCATTTTCAGCCCCAACTGCTGCTGGGTTCATTAAGAAATGGTTATTAATGTACTGGCTATACTGGCCAAGTTGTTGACCGATTAGATTTCCTATTGAAACAACAAGTATTGAACTTAATATAATCTTTTTCATAGCTTTGCTTATTTAATAATGGTTACGGTTCCTTTTAACGGATCTGAGCTTCCGTCGTTTAGAACGATTATATAATAAAATGCTCCTACAGGAAGCGGACTTCCATTAACTGTTCCATCCCAAGCTGTTGTATAGCCAGTAGAAGTAAAGATACTATTTCCCCATTTGTTAAAGATTTCTACTTGGCAATCTGGGTATTGATCTATTCCTACCAATTCCCAATCATCATTTACTAAATCTCCATCCGGTGTAAAGCCAGAAGGGATTACAAGATCGACTGGAGAAGTAGCTAAACATTCATCCATTGTGATGATGACATTGGCTGATGACGAAGCACAGGAACCATTTGAAATTGTCCACATATATTCATTGGTGCCTATGGTTAATCCTGAAACATCTGTTCCACCATCAGTATCATCAACCAAAGTCCCGCTTCCTGAAACAACTATCCAAACACCTGTTCCAACAGCGGGAGTATTGCCCCCTAAAGTTGCAAGGTCAGTGGTGTCACAAATAGTCTGGTCTATACCAGCACCTGATGAGGTTGGAGTTTCATCAATAATAATTGTAACCGAAGACGAAGTTCCTGCGCAGCCATTTGCCGTTTCAATGACAAAATATGTAGTTGTTCCAGCCGCTGTGTTCGGAGGAGTTAATGTCCCGCCTGTTCCAACGCTATTGGTTAATCCAGAATCATCATACCAAGTAAATGTTCCTCCTGTTCCGGTAGCTGTCATGTCTGCTAAAACATCTCCTTCACAATACGTAGAATCTATACTAGCGACTGGAGGCGCTGGTAAAGTTGGATCTGCCAAAATATAAGGTCCAGCATCATTCGTGATACACCCTAATAAATCAACGATAAACCCAGTATAAGTTCCTGCACTTAATCCATTAATTACTAAATCTCCAGCTACATCAGTTGTAATGCTTGTTGGTCCTATTGACCCAGTACCATCATCATACGTAATATCATAGTTGGTAGAAATATTAAGTCCTGATAATAACACATACCCATCAGAACCACCGCAAGTAGTAGGCCCAACCAATGTAGCGGTAAATGAAGGGCTGCTTGGATCAGACAGAACATAAGGACCTACATCAGTTGTACTACAACCCAATAGACTTACTATTACTTGAGAATAAACATCGGCTTCTAAACCTGAAATTACGATATCACCAGATGCATCGCTTAATATTGTAGTTGGCCCATTAGTTCCAATACCATCATCATAAGTTACATCATAATTGGTTGTTGCGTTTAGCCCTGAAATGGTAATAAAACCATCTATTGCACCACAAGAAGACGGATTCATAGTTGTTACTGTAAAAGTTGGCAACGGAGGATCTATCAGCGTCCATGGCCCCGCATCTGGAGTTGTGCATCCAAGCAAATCAACTATTAAGGCAGAATAAGAGTCCGCTCCTAATCCCGTAATTGTTAATGTTCCACTAGGATCAGACAACATAGCCGTTGGGCCATTGGTTCCAATTCCATCAACATATGTTATGTCGTATATTGTAGACACATTTAATCCAGTAATCACGATAGTACCATCAGTAGCGCCACATGAAGCTGGGTCGGTAGAAGTTACCGTGTAAGTTGGTGAGGTTGGATCGAGCAATACAATTGGTCCCGGATCTGTTCCTATGCAACCTAATAAATCAACCGTAAAGGCACTGTAAGAATCTGCACTTAAACCTGTAATTATTATATTTCCACTACCATCTGAAGCCAAAGAAGTGGGGCCTTGAATTCCTATTCCATCTGTATATGTAATAGCATAAATGGTAGAGGTATTTAATCCCGAAATCGAAATCGTTCCATCTCCAGCAGCACAACTTGTTGGATTAGAACTAGAAAACGAAAACGTAGGTGCCAAAGGGTCTGTTAATCCAATTGAACTAGGATCTGTTGTCGCACATCCATTTATTGTAACTGTAATATTATCGTAGGTGCCTGAAGTAAGTCCTATAATTGATAAATTCCCTAGAGCATCAGAAGCTAAACCGAGTGGCCCTTGAGGTGCTCCTCCGTCATCATATGTAATGTCATATAATGTACTTGCAAGTAAACCTGATAAATCGATGAATCCATCAGAAACTCCACAAGCTGTTGGATCGCTTGAACCAGTAACGCTAAATGTTGGCGACGTAGGAACAGAAATTACATAAGGGCCCGCATCCGTAGCATTACATCCAAAAAGATCGACCAATATATTTGAATAACTATCAGCCCCCAATCCTGCTATGATAATATTACCTGAACCATCTGAAACAATAGACGTTGGGCCAGTTGTCCCTCCTCCGTCATCATATGAAACATCATAACTAGTAGAAGCTAAGAGCCCTGAAATTGTTAAAATCCCATCTATTCCGCTACATGTTGTGGTGTTGGTTACCGCAACAGTAAATGTTGGTGTAATGGCAGGGTCAACCAAAGTAATTGTACCAGGACTGACCGTAATACAACCAGCTAGATCAACGGTAATTGCGTCATATATGCCGGCATCTAAACCAGTAATAACAATTACTCCAGAACCATCACTTATTATGCTTGTTGGCCCTACCGCAGTAGCATCATCATTATAAGTCACATCATAAGCTGCGGTTGTATTTAACCCAGTTAACGTTATCGTACCATCTGTTCCGCCACATGCCGTTGGATTACTAGACGTAACTGTATATGATGGTGTTCCTGGGTCAGAAAGTACATAAGGACCGGCGTCACTACCTGTACAGCCAGCCAATTCTACTTGAATGTTTGTATAAGTATCTGCTCCTAAATTGGGGATAACTAAATTCCCTGAACCATCAGAGATAATAGGAGTGGGACCTTGAACACTTATGCCATCAGTATATACGATGTTATAAGATGTAGTAGCTGTTAATCCAACTAAAGTTAGGTTACCTGTACCGCCGCATGTTAAAGGGTCATTACCTGCAATCGTAAATGTAGGAGCCAAAGGATCTGACAATACATAAGAACCAGCGTCATTTGCAGCGCATCCAGTTATTTCAGTTATTATTTGATTATATGTTCCTGCATCTAGCCCTGTTATAACAATATCGCCGGAAACATCCGACATTATCGCGGCTGGCCCTACTGTAGCTCCATCATCATCATAAGTTACAGTATAAGATGTAGTAGCTGTTAGCCCTATTAATGTTATAAAACCATCAGAAGCTCCACAAGTAATTGGGTCTGAAGATGTGACCGTATAAGTTGGCAATGCCGGATCTACAAGAGCATAAGAGCCGCCATCATTTGTTGCACATCCCGTTATCTCCACAATAATTTGATTATAAGTTCCCGCATCTAGTCCCGTAAGAAGAATACTCCCTGCCCCATCTGACAAAGCTCCGCTAGGCCCAACAGTAGTCCCATCATCATCGTATGTAATAGTATAAGATGTTGACGCAGTTAAACCTGATAATGTAATCGTTCCATCTGCACCCGTGCATGTCGTAGGACTTGTAAAACCAACTGTAAAAGTTGGTGAACTTGGATCAGATAATACAAAGGAACCGGGGTCTATCGTGTTGCAACCAAGTAAATCCAAAATAATTTGATCGTAGGTCCCAGCATTTAAACCAGTAAGCGTAATAACTCCAGATCCATTTGAGCCTAAAGATGTAGGTCCTACTGTTGCTGCGTCATCGTCATAAGTAACACCATAAATTGTGCTTGGAGTTAACCCTGAGATTATTATTGTTCCATCTGTACCCCCACAGTTTGTGGGGTCTGTTGCTGCTAGGGTAAAAGTTGGTGAAGCAGGATCTATCAAAGTAATTGTTATAGGATCTATTGTAATACATCCACCTAAATCAACGGTTATTTGGTTATAGGTGCCAGCGTTTAATCCAGTAACAACTATTTCGCCAAGTGCATCAGATAGCATTGCTGTAGCCCCGATTGTTGCCGCATCATCATCATAAGTTATGTTATATGAAGTGCTTGCACTCAATCCTGAAATTGTTATTGTTCCATCCGCACCTCCGCAAGAAGTTGGATTTGAAGAAGCCAAAGTAAATGTTGGTGCAGCCGGATCGGTTAATGTAGCAGATGATGTAACAATACATGAACCATTCATTACCTCTATCGGATATGTATTAGCCGATAAGCTAGTAAATACATTCCCCGCTTGGAATGTCGTACCTCCATCAATGCTATATTGTAAAGACCCGGTACCAACTGTTGCTGTGATGTCAATTTGACCATCAGCTCCGCCACATAATGTTGGATCAGTTTCTGCAACTGTACTTATAACTGGAGTTTCGTCCACCGTAATCACGATAGTTTCTGTTGCACACCCACCGGAATTACACGCCTGAAAAATAACATTATATGTTCCAATAGCAGTATATGTGTGTAAAGGAGGATTTTGCGCTGTTGAAAAAGTTCCATCATCAAAATTCCATAACCACGAAGTTGCTGGATCACCAATTGTTGTTACGTCTGTAAATGTCACGTCTAGTGGTGCACATCCTGAATTAACATCTGCAGAACCATCAGCTGTTGGAGGACTTATAGAACAATCTATAATCTCGACATAATCTAATTTTTGTTCTGTATAACTACACCCTTGCCCAGTGGTGCCTATTCTAACGTTATCAATAGCCAACAAGAACATGTCTAATGAATTATTATGGAAACAAACTCTAACATTTTGACTAGCAAAACCAGCAGCTTGTAAATCAACATTATGGTTGGTTCTAAAAGTATTTTCTCCACCAGTTGAGTATACCATGGTTCCAGCTCCGCAACCTGCAGAAGTTTGAGCTCCTGTTGTCACCCAAACTTCATAACCATCAGGGAACCCTCCTGACAAAGCTTCGCCATCCCAAGCTAAAGAACTTGTTGCATTAAGCAATACCTGAGGTGAAATTAACCAATCATCTGCGGCCGTAGTAGCTGGAACATTCCAAGAGGTACTAGTTGCTTCATCATCACCTGAACCCGTATAATCATCCGCTAACCATGCCGTAGCATCTGTCCCTGTAAAAGGAGGGTTTACTGCTCCATTTGGTGTTGCCCCATCATTATCAAAAGTTGCCCAAGTACCTGGTATACCACCTTCAAATTGTTCTAAGAAAATAGTGTCCGCTGGCTCAAATCCTGGAGCTGTGGCCGTCATAGACACGTAGTATAAACCTGGCGTCGCATAAGTGTGCGTTTGATTGTCCGTACTTCCAGAAGACACCGTAGTTCCATCACCAAAGTCCCATGTATAGTCACTATAACCAGCAGTAGCTGCAGTAAATGTGATTACATCTGTATTACAAATAGGATTCGGTAAATCTTTGGAAAAGTCTGCGTCCGGAGTAGCCATAAAATCATAAGGCAATATATATGCTGAAGTATCTGACCTACCGCAGACACTCCCAACCGCAGTTACTGTAAATGTTACAGGGCCCGCACTAGTAAAATACGTACTTATAGTATTGTTGGCAGAAGTTGGAGGAGCAAATGTAAATGTTTGACCATCTGAAAAGACATATTCTATACTCGCCATATTTGTCCAATCAGTATAATAAGTTGTATCTGTCATCTCAATAAATGTAGTGTCACAAACAACAGTTTGTTGCAAATCAGTAATTATTGTTGAAGGAGTGTATTCTTGTAGCATTGGATATATATCCAAATCAAAATCTAACCCTACGTCATTTTCATAACTATTCGTACCAAAAGAACTGGACCATACAAAATTCGAATTATCTGTTTCTCCTTCGCCACCATTACTACTTAGCAATAAAAGAGTATCGGAAACATCTCCGGGATTCATATTGATTCCGACATGAAAAAATGACCCTGGAATCGCCACCTCATTAGGGAATGGAATCCAGATCTCAGCATAAAAGTTTCCATTGGGAACACCTATAGTAGTTGGATTTATTCCACTTACACCTCCAAGATAGCCTCCGGCCGTAGGTGTTACTAACCAATCTGGTTCGCCCGCTTGAGCTCCGGTAGCATCATCCCAAATATTTATATCAAAAGTCATATCCCCATCTAGATCATACAAAGTTGTCAGTCCAACTCTCACACCACCAACAGTTGTGCCGGCACCGGCACTTGAAAATCTTTCAGTAAATTCTATAGCGTCCGTGTTCGTTGCTTGAAAAGTAGTTGAGGGTGTCCCTGTTACATGATCTCCACTTCCAGCAACACCGAAACTATAAATTGCAAGAGTTGGAGTAGGGGTTTCCCATTGTGTATATAATGTGTCACATGTGTTTGGAGGGCTAATAACAGTGATATAATCTACCTTAGTTTCTGTGTCATTCCCGTTTGAAGAAGTTATGGTTAAGCTAACAGTATAAAGTCCTGCGTTTGCATAGTTAACTACTGGCGGCACTTGCCCTACAAAAGTCGCAGGAGTAACTCCCCCGATTGCAGTAACATCAAAATCCCATGTCCAACTTGTAATTACCGATGAGGGCTGTGATAGATCTGTAAATGTAACAGGATGTGCAGCCGTTCCATAGATAGCTGTACCAGAAAATTCAGCTACAGGAGGTTGGTTTCCACAAGTACCACCTCCATAGGACGTCCAGCTGGAAAGATATGTATTTGTCATGCAATGCATTCTTCTACCTTGTTGGTCTGTAAATTGAGAAGAACAGAAAGAGTAAGACATGTGGTTGCTAACCGCAGCATTCCAAGAAAACCCACCATTACAAGCACCCGTTGTAGTAGGGTCAGAGGAACAATTATAAGCATAGGTATTGTGTGGATTCGTATCTGAGCACCAATCACCCTCACGGTCACCTTCATCTGTATATGGCCCGCCATTGATTGTTGGCGCTCCGGAAGTATTAGAAGATCCGTTTGCATTTCTAATTTTTTCATAACAACTTGAACACTCACTTCTTTCATCAACTCCCGAAAATGTGTGCTCTAAACCAAAAGTGTGTCCCATTTCATGGGCTAAAGTATGTGTCCCCACATTACAATTTCCTCTATTCATAACGATTCCGCTTGAAGTACTACTTGTTCCTCCCATAGGATCATAAGGGAATCGAGCATATCCTCCAGCGCCCATAGAACCCACAACATATATATTGATTAATTGGGCAGGGGTTGTAATATGCGCCATTTTTAGCTGAACTTCTTCAGTATCTTCATCGTGGTTATAATTCACATCATCAACTACAAAGTTGGTAGGGTCTGAACAAAAAATCATGTTGTATGGGGCGAAATCGGCATTCAGCTCTGTCATTAAATCATCTATTCTTGTCTGATCGATATTAGAAGATGCCCCTCCCGAAGTTGTTTGCAGTACGTGCCATATAACTTGAAAATATTTTGTTGGAGCCGCAGCAGCATCCCTGTTTGAAGCATTGTCACAAGGAACAGAATACGAACACCCTGCGTCTTTTGTTCCACCAGTTACATAAGGTCTTGGGGTAAAACAAACTGAAGAGATCTCTGTATTGTCCGGAACTGTAAAATCTACCTCAAACCCATCTACAGAAAGTAGTTTTCCGTTTTCAGATAACGGTAAATTACGCGGGTCACAATTCCCATTTGTATGATCACATAACCGATGAGACTTAGCAGTGTCAGCGCTATGCTTTACAAGCTTCATATTAGCAATAACGTTATTTATCGGTGAATTTTTCTTTCCTGTTTTTTGCCTTTCCTTAGTCGCTGGAGATTGCTCTTGCAGCCCGCTATTAGAGATGCTTTTTATTTCTTTTTTTACTAAAGAAGTTGCTTGTGTTTGACTAAATCCGCTAATAATTAAACCGGTCGAAAAGAATACTGAAAGGATTAAATTTTTCATTTTTATACAATTAATTTGAGTTTAAATACGACGAAATTTTCATGTTAAAAGATGCTTCACACACAAAAAGATAATTTATAATTTTAAAACTTGCATCGTGAAAGGTAAACAATTTTTTCAAATGTCATTGCAGGTAAACTATCTCATCTTTTATCAGCTCTCTTTTGTTGTGATATATTATCTAACAAAAGGAAATAAAAAAGAAGAACCGTAAAATTAGAATAAACACGAATAATCCAATTTTAATAGCAAGGCGATACTCATGAATGCCCACTTCGCTTAATTGTAATACTCTTTCAATGTTATCTATATTATTGAACAATAAACTTGTTCCAATTTCCCTCAGAATCTACAATAATATATGTTCCTGGGTGTATTTGTTTAGTTAAAAAAGAAGATTCAGGTTTGTCCGTTTCATACACTAACTCTCCGAGAATATTGTAAACCTTAAACATAGCATCGTTTGACAAATGCAAAATGTCAGTCACTGGGTTTGGGTAAATACTTAACTTCTGATAATTCGATTCAACGATGTTGATTGTTGATAAATCTAAACTGTGCGCATATAAACCAGTACCTGTTCCAACCAACAGGTCGTCATAAAAAAGCACATTAATGTTTGTTCCAATAGGATAATTATAAGCCACATTCCAAGGATTAGAAAAGTCTAAAGGAATAGTGTGTATCTGCTCATTTATTGCCATAAAAACATAACCTTCTCCAAGTGTGATTGCACTACCATATCCTCCTGCCCACGGTCCGAAATAGGAACTCCAAACACCTCCTGCTAATTCTTTAATCTGAACATTGTTAACTGGCAATAGACCAGGATCTGTGTTCAAGAAAACAAGTGTATCTCGTGTGGTATTAATTTGAATGTCTACCACGCCATCGGTAGCTCCATAAGAACCATCTCTTGCAAGAGACCAAACGCCGGTAATTAATTCAGCTCGAAACAAACCATATGCTCCTGAGGTAATAGGGTCTGATTCTAAACCTATGTAAGCTACAACATTGCCGTTTTCCAATGCAAACTCAACATCAAGAACATTAACATCTTGGCCATTCACACTTGAGATTAAAAGTAATTGGTTCCATGATGCACCTGCATCTAAGCTATAAAAACAACCACCTTTATCTCCGTATTTACCGGTAAATCCAGCTACTACAACAGAAGAATTATCTGGAGAAACTTCTATTGACGTACAATGAGAATTTATTGAATTAAAATTGTAAGGAGCATTTTCCGGAGAAAATGCTTGGCTCCAAAGTGTTCCAGAATTAGAAGTCTTATAAATTCTTTGATTCCCTGCATATATTATATTGTCATTATTTGGATCCATGCCGATAGCTTCATAAGGCGAGCCATCACCTGTTGGAAAAATAGTAGAACTCCATGTCTCGGAAGCAGTGTTATAATCCATTACACTTCTGATTCCAGATTTCGACGCAACCCAACCTTTTGTAAAAGAGGAGTTCATGTCGATATCGTTTACTTGAACTGCCTCTAAACCTGTATTCCACCCAAAAATTGAATCCGATTGGTAAGTGGAATAACCCATCCCAACATTGGTTGAATGATATTTTAGATCATTCATAATTGGATCAGCTTTTGTAACGCCATCATTGGCTCGATTATAGTTGCCTATATACATGCTGCCTGGATTAACCCAGTCACTCATAAAACTGGTATCTTTTAGAACAGCGTTGCCAAGAAAAAGATTTCTTTCTGTACCAAGGTCGTCAACGATTAGGTTGCTGCCAACAACTCCCCCAACGAGGCCAGGAGTGTTAATTGATGCATCAGCCCAAGAAAAGCCGCTGGAGTTGCTCCAGGCAATATGCCTATTTGCAGCAGTTGGGTTCCCAAGCGGCGGTTGTCCTGCAACATACCAAGTTCCATTGTCTGCAAACCCATAGGTTTGCCATTCTATATTAGTTACAGACGGAGCTGGGCTTAAAAAAGACAGTATGGGAGTAGAATTAGTCATTAGGTGTATAGGGTCATCAAAGGACAACATGTGTGGACTAGCACCTCTTTCAAAAATGCATAATACATTATTAGAAGAGTTTACAAGCATTTGAGGAGGGTCAAAGTATGTTTTCAGCATAGACAATCCGTTGGTTGACGTATAATTGCCAACTGAACTAATAGCGCCAAATTCAAGTGTATCAAAACCACTCGGTAAAGGGCTATTTTTTAACAAAAACATTGTATCCCCTACAATTAAAAATTCCTTAACCATGCTATCCACTGCTACTGCAGATGATGCGGTGAAATCTGTTTGATAAACATAGCTTTGGTGCAAAAAAAAGATAGAATTACTTGTTTCATGAATTTCAATATTTCCAATACCTCCACCATAGCCATTGTCAGCATCTGCGCTTGGAAGAACTGTCCAATCTAAATTTGTCAAATTACCTGTTCCCCCTCCTCTATAGGCTTTAGAAAAGAAAATGGAGTTAGGACTTTCGGTGCTAACAACAACATAAACAGAGTCTGTATCAAAAGACCAAGTTTCTATATCGCCAACTGTGCCACCGTAAACTTCTTGTGCAACAGGCGCTGTTAAAGTTTGGGAGTTAATTTGAAATGAAACAAAAAAACAAATAAATAAAGCAGGTAAAATTTTCATAACAAGTAGTTTAAGGAAAATCTAAGATATTATTTAAATTTAAAAAAACAAACTTATACAGATTTAATAGCATAAGAATTGAAACAAATTAAAGAGGCTTGAGTAGAAGACTTTATGAAATACAGCGTTTTTATTTTCGTCACTTTAACCGTATCTATAAGTTTCGCCCAGGATTACTATTCAACAAGCTCAAAAGAGTTTTTCGAGCAAGGGCTTGCAAATGACACAGCTAATTTAGAATCCTTAAATTTAGAGTTACTCCAGGCTGCAATATTTCATTCTACGAACCTACAACGTTCCAAAAAACGACAGTTTAAATATGGAAAGAATCTTGAAAAAGGGGCTTCTTTTCATTCGTCGGAAATGGAGAGCAAAGGATTTTTTAGTCACTTAAACAGAAAAAACAAAAAGTACAAAACACCTTTTGATCGTGCAGAAAAATTTAAAGCTAAGTACGCAGTCGTAGGGGAAAATATCCTGGAAGAAATTGCTCTTGACTATAAAGATAATAGCATGTATGATTCAGAGCTGGAAAACGGGGTTTATGTTTTTTACCACCACAATAATGGGAAAATAGTTAGAGAACTAACGTATAAAGAACTTGCAGATAAGATGGTTGATTCTTGGATGCATTCCCCCCCACATAAAGCAAATATTTTAAGTAAAGACTACACGCATTTAGGAGTTGGTGTTGCAATAAAGAAAAGCCCCTATGGAACGGATGATTTACCAACTGTATTTGCTACACAGCTTTTTGGTGGGTAATATTAGACTTGTTACTGTTTTTATTCTGCTAGGTGTACATTTTCACCAAAACGGTTTCAATAGCAACGTGCGCCGCTTGCAGGTTTAAGAATCTTGCATCTCTATTCTTTGCAAGTTTATTGTATTTTAATTTCCCTTTTGTTTTAAGGATAGTTATCCAATAGAGGTAACTGAAAAACGAAGAAATGATTAATGACCCAAAATAGTACAACCAAATATAATGTTCTGTGAAAATTGCAACAAGTCCCGTTTGTAACCCCCAGAAAAGACAAAATAAAACAACCCCCATCAGCATTTTGATTGAGCTGTGAAAATGAACGTCTTTTACTTTTTTCTTTACGAAAGTGAAAGGTAATTTATACGGTAAATAATTATTAATTATTCCATAAAGATGTAAAGGAGCTCCTAAAATTAAGAACAGCATCGGAAATAGAATGTTATGTTTTTCTTTTCGAAACAGCCACGATTTTAGTTGCAGTTTTTTTAAAGTATTTGTGTGAAAATCAGATTCATCTTTTAGAGATTGGGCTTCTTCGGGGTTGTTCTCAATCCAGTTTTCGGCCTTCGAGATAAATCGTTTTTGACAATGAAACTCGTTAATTATCTTATTTCCTTTAATGTTCTCAAAACGATAAATTTCATCGTCAAAATCCAGCATTGTTTCATGAATGGTCTGGTAATACTCAGTGTTTTGAATATCAACCATTAAGTCGCTCATACGGCTACTTAGCTCAACCTTCATCTTATTTAATGTAGTAGCTTCGTCTGTTTTAAAAGCTTCAGCATAGTCTTGAATTTTCATTGGCTTGCCAATATGGATTAGCATTTTAGCTCCCATATTAACAGTGTCACTATAGTATAGGCCGACTGGAACGATATGCACATCTATTCCTTCGTGCTTATTTTCTGCACCTAGACCTATTCTAAAGATTCCTTTTTGCAGCGGCCTTAATTTCTTTTGTTTTCCTTGGTTTCCTTCTGCAAAAACTAAAATAGGCTTTTTCTCATTCAGTAAATCATAACATTTATCAAAAACAGCCTCATTCTTTTTAACCGCATTGCCACCATCTCTTTGCCTGAATATAGGCATCATATTGAGGGACCATAACAATTTTGCGACAGATTTTTTTTTAAAAATATCTGCTCTAACCATGTAGTATAATGGTTTTTTTAATTTGATCCCAATTACGGTAGGATCCATAAAAGCATTTTGGTGATTAGCAGCAAAAAGAACGGGTTTGTCTTTTGGGATGTTCTCTATTCCAACAACTTGGTGGTTTTTGTAAAATGTTCGAGCTCCCAACTTTATCAAAGTATACCCCAAAAGGTACAGAGGCGTCCAATCTTTAATTCGCATATCTATCGCAGTTCTGCCGCTAGTTTTTCAATAAGGGATAACTGAATTTTGCTCATTACACCGTCAATTTCTTTATCCTTGAGCGTTTTATTTTTGTCTTGTAAAGCAAACCGAACCGCATAAGACTTTTTCCCTTTCTCCATATTCTTTCCTTTATAGACATCAAAAAGGCTAATCTCTTTTAGCAATTCGCTATTACAAGTTTTCGCTATTGACACAATTTCAGAAAACTTTATTTCCTCGTTTAACAACAAAGATAAATCTCGTTTTACGCGTGGAAATTTATCCAACTCCTTAAATTTTACCGAACTATTAGCGGTAATATCTAACAACGCATCCCAATTAAATTCGGCATAAAAGACGTCGTTGTTTAGCCCGAACTCTTTTTTAAGGTCAGCTCTTATCCAACCAAAGTCAACTACTTTTTTCTTTCCTATTTTGTATGCCAAACCATCTTCCAATAAATCATTTTTAGTCGGCGAAGCTTTATGTCTTCCTCCACTAACTTTATTTAACAGAGAATCTACCATTCCTTTTAATGTAAAAAACGAAACATCACTTATACCGCCATTCCATAATTCTTCCGTTTTCCTTCCGCTTAAAAAGAGGGCCAACTGGCTACTTTCTGAAAATCCGGATTCAAACTTTTGATAAATTTTCCCAAATTCAAAAAGTTTAACGGAATCACTTCCATGGTTTTGATTCAATCGAACAGCTTCTAAACCATTAAACAATAATGATTGTCGCATTACACTTAAATCACTACTTAAAGGATTAAGCATTGCTACATTGAATTCGGATTTGATACTTGGCGTGTTGGCCAGGTCAACGTAACTATCTTTTGTCAATGAATTTGACATTGCCTCGTTTAATCCAAATGCAACAAGCATGTCGCTCACCATGTTTTGTAACTGCTCCTTGTCAACTTTTGGCCGGCTGGTAACAGAGCTGTTTAGCTTTTCTGGAATTGGAACATTGTTGAAGCCATAAATACGTAATACTTCTTCAGCAATATCAGCTTCTCTCAAAACATCTACCCGATAAGAAGGAACTTGAATTTTTAATTTAGAGCCTTCTTTATTTAAGATAGTAATGTCTAATAATGTTAATATTCTTTCAATATCAGCTTGCACAAAACCAACTCCACATAGGCTTGAAATTCTATTACAATCAACTTCAAAAACAAAATCTTCAATAACGGTTGGGTAAATATCTGTTATTTCAGAAGCTACTGTTCCTCCGGCAATTTCTTCAATTAAAATTGCAGCTCTTTTTAAAGCAGGGATAGCCGTATTAATATCTATTCCCCTTTCAAAACGGAAAGAAGCGTCAGTGTTAAACCCGTGTCTTTTTGCTGTTTTTCGAACACTAACAGGGTTAAAATAAGCACTTTCTAAAAAGATAGTAGTTGTTTCTAACTTAACGCCAGAATCAATACCACCAAAAACACCAGCAAGGCACATTCCTCCATTTTCGTTACAAATCATCAAATCATTTTCCGAAAGCTCTCTTTCTACAGCATCCAAGGTTGTAAATTTTGTCCCTTTGTTTAGTTTTTTAACGATAACATTACTTCCAACAAAGTTAGCATCAAAAGCATGAAGCGGTTGGCCGTATTCGTGCAATACAAAGTTGGTAATATCTACTATATTATTAATTGGAGAGAGTCCAATTGAACGCAATTTATGTTGTAACCATTCTGGAGATTCCTCTACTTTAACATCGTTAATAACAACACCTGCATATCGTGGACAAGCTGCATAATCTTCGACAGAGATATTAATTTTAACATCATTTGATTTGACAGAAAATGAACTTGTGTCAGGAGTCTTTAACGTTTCATTTTCAGCAATTAACCCTTTATATTTTAGCGCGGCTAATAAATCTCTAGCAACACCAATATGCCCCATTGCATCGGCACGGTTTGGCGTTAATCCAATTTCTATAACTGTTTCGTTTTCTACTTTAAAGAACGCGCTTGCATCCAGGCCAACTTGAGCGTCTTCTTCCAAAACCATGATTCCATCATGCCCTGCTCCTAAGCCAATTTCATCTTCAGCGCAAATCATTCCAAAAGATTCAACTCCTCTGATTTTAGCCTTTTTAATTTTAAAAGCTTCTTCACCTGTTGGATGAATTGTAGTTCCAGGCAATGCAACAACTACTTTTTGCCCTACTTCTACATTAGGAGCTCCGCATACAATTTGCTGCGGCGATTCTTCCCCAACATCAACGGTTGTAATATTCAAACGATCAGCATCTGGGTGTTTTTCTTTCGTTAAAACGCGGCCAATTTTTAAGCCTTTTAGTCCACCAGGGATTGACTCTATGGTTTCCACTTTTTCAACTTCTAAACCTATATCAGTCAATATTTCAGATACAGTTTTAGCGTCAAGATCTGTGTTAATATATTCTTTTAACCAGTTGAAAGAAATTTTCATGCGTTCTTTTGATAATTAATTGACGTCAAAAGTAACGGTTTTGCTAAGAAAAAAGAAATAACAAGAGACTGTTTTAAAGCGCTCCCTTTTTGTCATTTCGATCGAAGCGGAAAATTTATATAGCTACTTTGAGAAACAAGATTGATTTGTTATACTTAGAGGAGTAGAACGTACTCGTTTTAGAAAAGAATTCGGGGGTGTTTTTTAGGAATAGAAAAAAATAATTCATAAAAAACCCCCTGTTTTAAGATGGGTTTTTGATTGTGTCAACTTGTGTTTGCATTATTAATGGATGCACCATACTTAATAAGAGTATGCTTTGGCCCGGTAACCATAACCAATCCATTCAAGAACGTAAAAACCAGGACACTAAATGACACTACCTCCAATAGAGGAACTAATTGACTTTATAATACGAACCAATGCAAACGCCCTGCAACGCTAAGGTTATAGAGCTAAGTGTAATTGTGAAGGGACGTTGATCCTATTTTGCCTTCCCAAGTATTCTAAACATCCCAGTTCCACAAGTTGGGCATTTCCCTTTCATTGCTTTTCTTCCATTTTTCATCGTCACTTCTGCACCATCTTTTATTTCTTTCTTTGCTTTACATTTTACACAATAACCTTCCATAACGTATAGTTTTTAGTTTCTTAATTAATTTATTATCTCCCAATATACATATTATACTTTAAAAACACCCTAATTTCTTCAGGCTTTATTAACAGTTCGTTGTGAACATCCTCATGGGAGTTAAAAATAAAAAAAGGGTAGGTATGGTAGTAAATAATTTGTGGATAGGGAGTTTTGAAAGCTGATGGGGTTAACCTAAAAGTTCGTTGGATAACAAAAAACACCTAAAAAGACAATGGAAATAATGATTTTGTAGCTTTTTAACTATATTGGCCCATAACAGGATAAAACACGTGTTTTAACGCTACGTTGTAAATTACCAAATAAATGAGAAACCTTTTATTCATACTACTTATAATCTCTTTGGCAAGTAAAGGACAATTCTCAATAGACCACCAAGCAAAAGTAGATTCATTGAATCAGGCGATCAAAACTGCAAAGCACGATTCTACATTAGTTGCGTCTTGGATCGCGTGGGACAACATAATCTATCTAACAGACCCTGAGCTCGATTTCATCTTGAATCAAAAAATAGACAGTCTTTGTGAATTAAACCTTGACAATAACCTCAGTAAACAGGAAAAAACGTTTTTCCTCAAGTCTAAAAGTGTTGCTCTTAATAACATTGGTATTATCTATAAACACCAAGGTGACTTTGCAAAAGCCATCGAGTACTATTCTGAAAGCCAAAAAATACGAGAGGAAATAGAAGATAAACCCGGCATCGCTGCAACTTTAAATAACATTGGACTTATTTATCGAGACCAAGGCGACTTTGCTAAAGCCATTGAATACTATTCTAAAAGTCTAAAAATACGAGAGGAAATAGGAGACAAACTAGGCGTTGCTATGTCCTTAAACAATATTGGGATTATCTATAAAGACCAAGGCGATTTTACGAAAGCCATTGATTACTATTTTAAAAGCTTAAAAATAAAAGAGGAGCTTGGTGACAAAAAAGGAATCTCTGCCTCTTTCAACAACATTGGGGGCACCTATGCTAACCAAGGCGATTTTACGAAAGCCATTGATTACCACTCTAAAAGTCTAAAAATAGATGAGGAGCTTGGTGACAAAAAAGGAATCGCTATCTCTTTAAATAACATTGGGTTTATCTATGCTAACCAAGAGGAATTTGCTAAAGCCATTGAGTACTATTCTAAAAGCCTTAAAATAGACGAGAAAATCGGAAACAAATTAGGTATCGCTAGCTCTTTAAATGACATTGGGGGTGTCTATGCTAGCTGCGGGGATTATGCTAAAGCATTAGGCTATTGTTTGCGTTCATTGTCCATTGCCCAAGAAGTAAATGCAGTTGCTCAAACAAGGCGATCTGCTAAATCCCTTTGGACAATAAATAAAAAACTAAATCGCCATAAAGAAGCGCTTGAGATGCATGAGCTCTATATTACAATGCGTGATAGCATTAATTCTGAAGAAAATCGAAAAGAAGTTATTCGTCAAGAACTGAAATATAATTATGAAAAACAAGCAGACTCAATTGCAATAGAGCTAAGTAAAAAAGAGGAGCTCTCTAAAGCCGAACAAAAGCGAAAAGAAGACCTCGCTACTAAGGAAAATGAAAAGAAAAATCTGATTATAGCTGCTGGTGCTGGGCTCCTAGTGCTGACCCTCATCTTTACCCTTTTTGTGATTAATCGCCTAAGGATAACTCGAAAACAGAAAAGCACCATAGAAGATCAAAAAAAAATAGTAGAAAAAGCCCACAAAGAAACTGAACGACAAAAGCACCTGATAGTAGAAGTACACACCGAAATAACAGATAGTATTAAATACGCTAAGCGCTTGCAAGATGCTATCCTCCCCTCTTTTGAAGAAGTCAACAAGTATCTGCCAAATAACTTTATTCTGTTTAAGCCCAAAGACTTGGTAAGCGGAGACTTCTATTGGTTTGAACAGTCGAGCGGCACGGCTTATTTAGCTGCTGCCGATTGCACTGGTCATGGCGTGCCTGGAGCTATGGTAAGCGTAGTGTGCTCTAATGCTCTCAATAGGTCTGTAAAAGAATTTGGAATTACGGAACCCTCTAAAATACTGGACAAAACAAGAGAACTAGTCATAGAAACCTTTGCTAATAGCAGTGATGAAGTAAAAGACGGAATGGACATTGCTCTATGTGCTTTTAAGGACAACAAGGTTATCTATTCAGGAGCCAATAATCCCCTATGGATTGTGCGAAAAACAGATTTAATTACCGAAGCACAAAAACAAGAACGAAGCACCGTCATCCAAAATGGGCTATCTTTAATTGAATACAAAGCAAATAAACAGCCCATTGGACTCTATGATGGCATGAAGAAGTTTCGCCAAGAAGTAATAGAATTACAGCCTGGAGATAGCATCTACTTTTTTACAGATGGATTTGCGGATCAGTTTGGAGGAGAAAAAGGGAAGAAATTCAAGTACAAGCCTTTTAAACGTTTCTTAATTGAACTGCAAACAAAACCCATGAAAGTTCAAGAACAACTTATTTCTACCACCTTCGAAAACTGGAGAGGACAGCTAGAGCAGATAGATGATGTTTGCATAATAGGCGTGAAATTTGAGTAACATTGGAAGCAAAGCAATAAGAGCTAGATTTAATAATATAATTTAAGTACTTACTAACATTTTTTAACTACCGACTATCAAGTTTGAAAAAAATGGACCTATTCAATGATACTCCAAGTTCTAACATTTTACCTTTTGATGGTGAAGTAAAATATTTTGGAAGGATTATTAACAATGAAAACTCTAAACACTATTTCGAACGATTATTAAATAATATTCAATGGGAAAATGACAAAGCAATCATTTTTGGAAAATTGATTATTACAAAACGAAAAGTAGCTTGGTATGGAGACAAACCATTTGATTACACATATTCAAAAACCACTAAATTGGCGCTACCCTGGACCAAAGAGCTTTTGGAGCTAAAAAACATTATAGAAAACAAAACAGGAGAAAAATTTAACTCTTGTTTACTTAATTTATATCACAACGGAGAAGAGGGAATGACTTGGCATAGTGATGATGAACAAAATTTAAAAAAAAATGGAGCAATTGGTTCATTGAGCTTTGGAGCAGAACGTAAGTTTTCATTTAAACATAAAGAAACAAAACAAACGGTTTATGTTCATTTAGAAAAAGGTAGTTTATTAATTATGAAAGGAAATACACAAGCAAATTGGCTCCACTGCATGCCAACGACAAAAAAAATACAAAGCGCAAGAATAAATTTAACATTTAGAACTATTGAAATTTAGTTTTGCAAATGAGCGCAAAAACACGAATGCTGCAACCTTAGTCCAATTCAGTAAGAAATTAACTTTAGTATATTTCATAAAAAAAGGAACTACATTTCTGTAATTCCTTTTTGTTTCTTGTGTCACCTCCAGGGATCGAACCAGGGACACATGGATTTTCAGTCCATTGCTCTACCAACTGAGCTAAGGTGACTACCTTAATCGGCAGCAAAGATAGAAATAAATTCAAATTCACAAACTTGGAGGATAAAAGATTCTTTATTTAATCATTAAACAACTTAATCACAGCCGATTTGTCGCTTTCTACAGCATAATAAGAGGTAGTTTCTACTTTTTATAATAAGGAATTTATATATTTACTAGTCTGGATCTTTCTGCTTATGAAAGAGGGATTTAATTCGGGTAAATAACGATAACTTTTCGCGGGAGCTAAAACTTGTGAAGCAATAAAAACAGAAGAACATGAAGAAATTTATAGGTTTATTTTTAATACAAGCTATATTGTGTGGAGGTGTTTTTGGGCAAAATACATTTAAGAATCTTTATTCATCATTTTTTGGTACAATATCAAATGAGAACACTTCAAGTTGTTTTAGTAAAACAAATGATGGTGGATATATTTTTGTAGGCACTAATTATGATGACATGGCAGGTTCAACATGGTATGGTTTAATTGTTAAAATAGATAACAAAGGAAATATAGAATGGGAAAAGAAATTTTTAGACCCTAATTGGTGGACTGATTTAATAAGTGTTGCTCGCACACCTGATGGTGGTTATATTGTATTAGGTGGTGTGGATTATGAAAAGTCTTTTGTCATGAAATTTGATTCTTACGGAAATGTTATATGGAGTAAATATATACTTGACCCATGGGATTACAATGGGAATTTATCAACATTTGGTGAAGTTATTGAAGGTCACAATGGTAATGCATTATTAGCATTAAACAATTATTTACATAAAATAGATATAAATGGTAATATTATCCCTCCATCTATTGAATTTAATACTGGTTTTTGGAAATTAATTGATTTGCAAAAATCATATGATGGCGGATATTTATTGGCACATTCTTCTCCTGCAAATTTGTTAAAACTAAATTCATCATTTGATACAGTATGGACAAAAACATTTTCCAATTTTCAAATAAACTCAATTAAACAAACTATTGATAATGGTATTCTATTAGGCGGTACAACTCTCTCCTCTACTTTCAATAATGATTTAGCTCTGATCAAACTGGATTCTATTTGTGACACATTATGGACAAGATCTTTTAGTTCAGCATTTGATGAAGGGTATAAATGTACATTAGATGAAACTATTGATGGAGGTATTATTGTAGGTAGTTCTGCAGAATCATTGGGCGGATATTTTTTAAGATTAAATGAATTTGGAGATACTTTATTTACAAGAAAAAATGAAACAATTAATCCTTTTTTAGGAACTAGTTTTACTAACTTGTTTGGAAATTCTGTGATTGCATGTTCTGATGGTGGTTATGTTTCTGTTAACAATGAACAAAATCTTGTCGGATATGAATCAATTTCTATAAGTAAATTTAACTCGTCAGGTCTTTTATGTGGGCAGAACCCTGTATTTTATCCAATGCAAATAGGCTTTGTTAATACGATTGTTACTGATGGAATATCTGGGTTTACATTAGATACCATTTCTATTCAATCTTTAAATTTTAATTTGGGAGAATACCCATTAAATTTAGATTTAGAGTTGTCACAATACCGAACTGTAACTCCACCCATCTGCCTCATCTCAGTAGATTCCACATCTACTCAAAATAAAGTAGTTTGGGAAAAACCCATTACCCAGGCAATAGATAGCTTTATGGTTTACAGAGAATTTGGTACGGGTAATTACGGAATTGTGGGTTCTGTACCTTATGATTCACTGAGTCAATTTTATGATAATACAGTAGGTGTAAACCCCAATATCACTTCTTATAGATATAAGATTTCTGCTATTGATACTTGTGGAAACGAAAGTCAGCTCAGCGATTTTCATGAGACCATGCACTTGTCTACCAACTTGGCCCCTAACGGAAACGTAAATCTAATTTGGGATGCCTATGAAGGCTTCCCCGTAATTTATTACCGTATTCTAAGAGATTCTACTTTTAGCAATAATTGGGAGGTGCTGGATTCTGTTTCTAACAATGTGTTTATATGGACTGATATCAATCCACCAACCAATGGAGCGGATTATGTGATCGATGTAATAGCACCATTTGGATGTACTTCTACCAAATCTCAAGACCATAATTCTACTCGCTCGAATAGAGCAAATATTTTGGGTGGAGGGGTATCACCAGGCGCAAATTTCACTGCAAATTTCACGCAAATAAACACCGGTGGAACAATCGACTTTTTAGATCAGTCTATCAATAACCCCACATCATGGACCTGGCAATTTCCAGGAGGTTCACCTGCTTTTTCAACGCAGCAAAATCCAAGTGGTATTACTTACAACACAGTAGGGTTGTATGATGTAACGATCATTGTAAGCAATGCCAATGGAATAGATACTTTGGTTAAAACCAATTACATAGAAGTACTAGCAGGTAGTGGAGGCAGTGCACCTGCTTGCGATTTTATAGCCAGTGCAACACAGGTACCTGAAGGTACGCCAGTCGATTTTCTAGATCTTACATTAAACAGTCCTACAAGCTGGACTTGGTTATTTCCAGGTGGAAACCCGGCGTTTTCAACGGATGAGTCACCTGTAGACATTTATTATAATGCATCTGGTATTTATGATGTCACCCTCATTGCCAGTAATGGCAACGGAACCGACACCTTGGTTAAAACAAACTATATAGAGGTAATATCTACTATTGGAGTACAAGAATACAAAGAAGGCCAGGTGAGGGTCTATCCAAATCCAGCAAATGATAGATTAACCGTAGAGCTTACACAAATAGAACTGCCCTGCTTTTTTGCCTTAAAAGATATGCAGGGCAGAACAGTTTATAGCACCGTTGTTAATTCTAAAAAATTGGAGATTGACCTTTCTGCTTATGCAAAAGGCATCTATTTGTTTCGGGTAAATAACGATAACTTTTCGCGGGAGCTAAAACTTGTGAAGGAATAAATTAATTAAACAGCTTGATTACAGCGGACTTATTACTTTCTGCAACATGTAAGATGTACATTCCAGACTCCGATAATGTAATGTTTATTTCGCTATTTGTTTTTTTGTTTTCTTGAATTAGCGAACCTTTGGCATCGTATAATTGAAAGTGCCTTGGAGCTACATAATTAAACAGTAACTTATACTTATTTTGGAATTGGAGAATTTCAAACGCTAATTGGTTTTCATTGATCCCTGTTGTATTTATGGTTACTTGCTGTGTAATGGTGTCAGAATCACAACCATTTGTTGCGATAAGCTCTACGTTGTATGCGCCATCGTCTGCGTAGGTGTAAGAAAATGATGCTGCTGTTTCTGTACTTCCGTCATCCAAATCCCAACTATAAGTAGTTCCGTTTGTTCCGTTTTCAAAAAATGCAGTGCTGCCACTAACAGTATTAGAGGTAAAGCTAGCAACAACATCGTTATCTCCAATTCGCCATGTGCTTAAGCTGTCCAAAACTACCAATTCAGCCGCTTCTTGTAAAATTGCTGCATCAATGGCTGTAACTGCAGAGATAAAAGAAGCTCCAACAGGAGATTCCCGGAACATCGAAGCGTAATGCACACAAGCCGCTAAATAACTTCCGTTAATGCTGGGGTGACTTTCATCTGAACTGTATAATTCTATAGCTGGATAATTATCTCTAACGTATTTCCATGCTGCCCCAACTGGAGATACCGAACAGTCATTATCAGCGGACATTTCCATATAGCTCTCTCTCAATCGCCCTTGCATTCCATCATATGTGCAAAGAGGGGGATAGGAGGCACAATTACCTGCGTCTCCATTTTTTCTCCCCCAGGTCATGTAGAACAATGGTTCTGCACAAGCGTTAGCGGATTTAATCGAGTCAACTAAAATTTGCGCATATGGATAAACTTCTGTGGCAACTTGCGAAGGAGGAAAAGAAGGTTTTTGTGATTGCTCTTGCAAAATCACGAAATCCCAATCCCCTTGCGCAATTTTAGCCAAAGAAGTTGCATTTGTGGCATGACCTTGATACGTATAACCACCAGGCGTATTTGAGTCATAATTAATAGTATCGCCTAAAGACAGAGCTAAATTGTAAGTTAGCAATGGAAGGTTGTTTACTCCCGTATAACTATTTCCAAGGAATAACACATTTTTTGTTTGTGCAAATGAGGTGCTGATAAAGATTGTGAAAGTTGCAATTAAAATGCGTTTTAAATTTTTCATGGATTAATTATATGCTATTGAAACGGAAAGAAGTTTCAATGGTTGCTAAACTTGTTTTATAGAATGTGCCTATCTAGTAAGAGGGTAATATCATTATATAAGGTTTTACGATTTATAAAAAGAAAAGGAGAATCCCGCTCTCCTTAATAAAATCCTTTAATTTTGTAGTAATTCAATGACTACAAATAAAGCACATAATAGGTCCTTACTAATGTTCTATTTATTAGTAGGTTATGTCGTGTTGCAATTTAGCTGGTGGGCCTATCATATTTTTACTTTAGCCAAAGAAGTAGCTAAAGAAGAGAGTTTTGTTCAACGAAAAGTAATGATGATTGCAGGAGAGGCCTTGGTCTTCTTTTTGATTCTGGCGGTTGGCGTATATTTTGTGCGTAAGACCTTTAATAAGGAATTGGAGTTAGCTAAAGAAAAGAAGAACTTTATCCTATCTGTAACACACGAATTAAAAACGCCTATTGCATCTTCTAAGCTATTCGCTGAAACCATTTTGAGCAGAGATATTTCAAAGGAGAAAAGAGATGACATTCTCGATAAAATTATAAAAGACCAAACAAGGTTAGAGAAACTGGTTGAAAATATTTTACTCATTTCAAAAGTGGAAGAACACAAACAGCATTTAGATCGAGAAAAAGTTAATTGCCGAGAATTTATCGAATCTGTAATAAAGGGACTAGGCTTATCTGAGACTGCAAAGGTTGATGTTGATTCGGAAATAGAAATTAAGATAGATCGCTTTTACTTTACATCGGTTATTCAAAACCTACATGAGAATGCGATAAAGTATTCTACAGATAAAAAGGAAATTGTTTGGTCAGCCCATCAACTAGGGAATTCGATTTTTATCCAAATAAAAGACCAAGGAGTAGGAGTTCCTTTCAATCAACGAGAAAAGATTTTTGATTTGTTTCATCGCATTGGTGATGAGAATACAAGAGAGACAAAAGGCACCGGCGTGGGTTTATATATCGTTCAGAAAATAGTGACGCTGCATAACGGAGCGATAAAGGTAAAAGACAATCAACCGCAAGGAAGTATTTTTGAAATAGAATTACCGCAATGAAAAAAACAGTTTTATTAATCCTAGATGGCTGGGGGAAAGGAAGAGGTGATGAAACCGATGGGATTCATTTAGCGAATACTCCTTTTATGGACGGTTTATATAAAAGCTATCCAAATTCTACTTTGGTAACTTATGGAGAGGCGGTTGGTTTGCCAGAAGGGCAAATGGGGAATTCTGAAGTTGGGCACTTAAATATTGGAGCGGGAAGAGTTGTTTATCAAGATCTGGTTAGAATAAACAACGCAATTAAGGATAAATCCTTTTTTGAAAACGAGACTTTACTTGAAGCTATAAAAGCGGCTAAAGCGGGGAACAAAAAAGTGCATTTAATGGGTTTGGTTTCCAAAGGAGGTGTGCACTCTTCTCAAGAACATTTATATGCTTTGTGTGATTTGTTAGCGCAAAATGATATAGAGAATTCTTATATCCACGCATTTACAGACGGTAGAGATTGTGATCCTAAATCTGGCTTGGGATATATTTCTGAATTAGAAAACCACCTAGAAGGTAAGAACACAAAAATAGCTACTGTTATCGGTCGATATTATGCAATGGATAGAGACAAGCGTTGGGAAAGAATTAAAAAGGCGCATAGCCTTTTAACCAAAGGAGAGGGGCGTAAATTTTCTTCAGCTGTTGAAGCAGTTGAATCCAGTTACAGCAGCAATATTACAGACGAATTTATTGAGCCAAGTGTTGTTGAAAACGCGCAAATTGAAGAAGGGGATATTGTTATTTGTTTCAATTTTAGAACAGATCGCTGCCGTGAAATTACGATGGCTTTAACGCAACAAAATTATCCAGATCAAGAAATGAATGCTGTGGATTTGCATTATGTTACGATGACGAATTATGACAATACATTTAAGGGTGTAAATGTAATTTACGATAAAGAGAACCTTAAAATGACAATGGGAGAGGTTTTGTCAAAACAAGGGTTGAAGCAAATTCGAATGGCAGAAACCGAGAAATACCCGCACGTTACTTTCTTTTTTAGTGGTGGACGTGAAGCAGCGTTTGCTGGAGAAAATCGCATTATGGCAAACTCCCCAAAAGTGGCGACTTACGATTTGCAACCAGAAATGAGCGCCCCAGAATTGACAGATAAAATCTGTGCCGAATTGCAGGCTGGTGATGCAGATTACATTTGTTTAAACTATGCCAATTGTGATATGGTTGGCCATACGGGTGTTCCTAAAGCAATTATTAAAGCCTGTGAAACTGTAGATTCTTGTGTTGAACGAGTTGTTAAAACAGGATTAGATAATGATTACGCATTTGTAATTATCGCAGATCATGGAAATTCAGATAATATGCTAAATTTAGATGGAAGTCCGAATACGGCACATTCCTTGAATCCTGTTCCTTGCATTGTCATTGATGATAGATTCACTCACATCGAAAATGGAAGTTTAGCAGATGTTTCTCCAACCCTATTAAAAATGATGGGCGTTGAGCAACCAAAAGAGATGACAGGAAAGGCTTTGGTGTAATTATCGCATCAATTGAAGGTAACCTGCCAAGGTTCTTTTTAGGTCTTCTTTCTTGTTTTCTGTATATTCATACTTCAATGAATTTGGCGTAATTATATAATAGTAAACACCCTCGTTTAAATCTGCACCAGAGTTATAATGAGTTCCATTCCAGTCATTTTGATAGTCATCCATTTGATAAACAATTTTACCCCAACGGTTGTAAATAACAATAGAGGGGTGCGGATAATCATCTAAGTTTACAGCACTGTATAAATCATTCATGCCGTCTCCATTTGGGGTAAACACATTGGCGGGTTCGACAGGACATTGCACATAGGCAACTAATGTATCTGAAGCAGGGCTTCCACATTGATCCGATATGGTAACAATATAGGTTGTGTTTTCTAAAGGCGTGCCAACTGTTATGTCTTCAGTAGTTTCCCCTGTGCTCCAATTTATAGATTGAGGAGGTAATCCACCGGTTGGTGTAGCGTCTAAAAAGAGGGTTAGTTCGTCAGTTAAACAAACGTTAAGGCTATCCTCGGGAAATGAAATACCTAAGGGGTTATAGTCTGTAATAGTAAGTGTGGCGACCAACGTGTCCCATCCCCCGCAATTCTCATAAATGATTAGAATCGATACGGACTCATTTGGGTCATTTTGACTGTCAAGAAATGGATTCACAAAAATTGTATCATTTTCTTGTCCAACGGGTATTACAATACTATCTGGAATAAAGGTATAATCAATACCGTTTATAGCAGTTCCGGCAACTTCAAAGTGCAGTACAAATGAAGTTGTAGTGTCCGAATGAGAAAAGGCAAAAAATGCTGAGTTACATCCTTCATAAAGAAGCGTGTCTCCATTTGCTATTCCTGCCTCAACAGAAACGCCAGCCGATGAAAAACTTCCTTCTTCTAAAAACACGCCAGAATCGAAGCCGCTATCTCCGCCATCACCAATTGCTAATTTAATGTGGTAAGTATCACCACAAACAACAGCTGCTTTTGCTTCTAATACAACCGTTTTACCATCATACTCATAATTGTTGCCTGAGTTTTGCGTATAGTAAATATTGTATGCTGCGAAATTCGGGTCAATTGCTGTACACGTGGCTAAATTTCCATTTGAGCCAGCAACTCCTAAATTTACAGTGTTTATCGAAACGGGTGTAGTTGTATATTGACCAGGGTTTGCAGGGTCTGGAATTAAAGCAATGTTTTGAGCAGCATAAAGTCCACCTCCTGGATTTGCCCCTGTTAAAAAGAAGCCAAAAGCATCATTTACTGATCCACAAACATATTCATCATACTCTTCAGAAGCAAAAACGTAATTAAACTTTATTGTATCTCCATCAGGGACAAAATCAAATTCAATTACAGCTTCATCCCATATTTGGTTTATTGTAATCGACGCCAAATCTATATCAGAACCCATGCTTCCAGAACCACCCATACTAGAGCCTCCACCCGTGTTTGCTTGAGTAGCCATTGAAACATCTCCAGATCCCATAATAAGACCTCCGCCTAAACCAACGAATGAACTAGCATCAGTAAACGAACCAACTTGTGCATTATTTACTGCAGCGCTACCACCATTAAATTGCACGTTAGAAATAGTTACTCCACCTCCTAATAATACATTTTGAATGTATTGCTCAACAGTCATGGTTGTATTATCAACAGTTAATTGACTTGTTCCCGCAATAGGTAGAGTAAAAAGCAGAAGTAAAAAGAGCGCAATAAATAATTTCATCAAGAATTGTTTAATTGCCCAAAGGACGCATAATAAAAAGGAATAGTTGCTTGGTACAAATAAACAATAGAAGGTTATTCTTGTACTCCTATATTCTCTTATATTTGTGAGGTACAATTTTAAGACCTACCAATGGACCAATTGAATAAGCACATCTCTAAAAACAAAGAACAATACTTATCAGAATTATTTGACTTATTAAGGATTCCTTCTGTAAGTGCAGATCCTGCTTATAAAAAGGATGTTGAGAAAACGGCAGCGTTTATTAGAGATAAATTTATTTCTGCTGGTGCGGAAAATGTAAAAATTTGCGAAACTGCCGGACACCCAATTGTTTATGCGGATAAGATATTTGATGCGTCTTTGCCAACGATATTGGTTTATGGGCATTACGATGTGCAGCCAGCAGAACCCTTCGAATTGTGGGATACAGCGCCTTTTGAGCCAGAGATTCGCATAACAGAGAAACACCCAAAAGGAGCGATATTTGCCCGTGGAGCTTGCGATGACAAAGGGCAAATGTATATGCACTTGAAAGCTTTTGAAGCAATGATGGCCACTGATACATTGCCGTGTAACGTTAAGTTTATCATAGAAGGAGAAGAGGAAGTTGGCTCAAAAAATTTAGAACATTTTGTTCAAGGAAATAAAGAATTGCTAAAATCAGATATTGTTTTAGTTTCAGATACAGGAATAATAGCGAATGATGTTCCTTCTATTACAGTAGGTCTTAGAGGAATGAGCTATGTTGAAGTTAAAGTTACGGGGCCAAATAGAGACTTACATTCTGGAATATATGGTGGTGCGGTAGCGAATCCTATAAACGTACTGTGCGATATGATCGCTTCTTTGCATGATAAAGAACAACATATTACAATCGATGGATTTTACGATGATGTAGCAGATGTGAGCGACGAAGATAGAAAGGAAATGGCGAAGGCTCCATTTAACGAAGAGATTTACAAATCAGATTTAAAGATAAGCGCTACTCATGGCGAAACGGGGTATTCAACGACAGAAAGAGCGTCTATTCGTCCAACCCTCGATGTGAATGGAATGTGGGGAGGATACATAGGTGAAGGTGCAAAAACAGTCCTTCCCTCTCAAGCCTTTGCTAAAATTTCAATGCGTTTAGTTCCTAATCAAAGTTCTGAAAAGATTGCGAAACTTTTTCAAAAACATTTTGAAGCAATAGCTCCTGAATCCGTTGTGGTTGAGGTTACGCCGCATCATGGTGGCGAGGCTGCAGTAGTTCCTACAAATTTTACAGGATATCAGGCAGCGAGTATGGCAATGGAAAAAGGTTTTGGAAAGAAACCAATCCCTGTTCGGTCAGGTGGCAGTATTCCAATTGTTGCGTTGTTTGAAAAAGAGTTAGGATTGAAAACTATTCTGTTAGGCTTTGGTTTGGATTCAGATTTGATACACTCTCCAAATGAACACTACGGAGTATTTAATTTCTTTAAGGGAATTGAAACTATTCCGTTGTTTTATAAATACTATACAGAATTAAATAAATAAACTTTATGGCTCTTTTAAAAATAGGGTTAATCACATTATTTTCAATCTTTTTTTTAACGTCTTGTTTCGATTATGAGGATGTTGAATTTAAAGGAGTCCAAAATTTTGGGCTCGAGGGTCGTTCAGGAGGAAATATTACAGTACGGATTGACTTGAATGTGAACAACCCAAATAATTACAACATCAAAATCAAGAAGTCCTCTTTAGATGTTTTTGTTAATGGTTCAAAAGTTGGGAAAACTAAAATCAAAAACGACATTGTCCTTAAGAAAAACCGAGAGGATGTATATCCTCTGTATTTAACTTTTAGCGAAAAAGAGTTGAAAGGCTCTGCATTATCTTCTATAGGAAGTCTTCTGACCGGCTCGATGAAAGTCCGTATTAAAGGAGATATAAAAGCGAAAGTTTATGGTGTTGGGAAAAAGTTTCCAATCGATGTAGAAGAACCGGTTAGTTTACGTTCGTTATTTTAATACCTATTTATCCCTTTCAATAGAGTAGTTAACCAATAATTCTAAAGATGCTTTTGCATCACTTTCAGGAAATTGGTTAAGAATGGTTAATGCCTTGTCTTTGTAAAAGTGCATCTGTTCTTCAGCATATTTGATGCCGCCAGTTGAAATCACCAATTCAATTACTTCTTGCACCCGTATTTTATCTGTATTGTGATTTTTAACGGTGTTTATTATCCTTTTTTTCACCTTCTTCTCTACATTGTTTAATGTGTAAATAAGAGGCAGGGTCATTTTCTTTTCCTTGATATCGATCCCTGTGGGTTTGCCAATTTTTTCACTTGTGCCATAATCGAAAATATCATCTTTTATTTGAAAAGCGATACCAACGTTATCCCCAAATTGCCGCATTTGCTCTACATCCTCCTGATTTGAATTAACAGAATGACAGCCGCTTGCGCAGCAAGCAGCAATGAGGGATGCTGTTTTTTTACGAATAACATCAAAGTAAACTTCTTCCGTTATATCAAGTCTTCTTGCTTTTTCCATTTGAAGTAACTCTCCTTCGCTCATATCTCGAACTGCTTGAGAGACAATTTTCAGCATTTGAAACTGGTTGTTCTCTACAGATAAAAGTAGGCCTTGTGAGAGTAGATAGTCCCCAACAAGAACAGCAATTTTATTTTTCCATAAAGCATTAATAGAGAAATGTCCCCTTCTTTCATTGGCATCATCAACTACATCATCATGTACTAAGGTTGCTGTGTGTAACAACTCAATTAATGAAGCGGCGGTGTATGTACTATCATTTACTTCCCCGAATGTTTTGGCACTAAGAAAAACAAACATAGGGCGCATTTGCTTACCCTTTCGCTTGATAATGTAGTGCATGATTTTATCAAGTAGAGCAACTTCTGTTTTCACAGAAGCTTTAAATTTCTCTTCAAAAAGTTTAAGTTCAGCTTCAATTGGAGCTTTAATTTTAGTAACTATTGCCGACATCTGCTGGTAAATATAAGAAGTTAGAAACTTAAAACAATAAATGAGATGTGTCTATTCATTACAATTAGCTATTCGGACATTAATTCATCGTAGAATCCCTTCATTTCTTTAATCGAACGATCAGTATTTAAAAAGGACCCGATTCTCGCTTTTGCGTTTTTAGCTAATTTTTTACAAAGAGCTCGATCATTGTACAGGCGTAGAATAGCATCTCTTAACTCTTGAGGGTTTTTCATTTTAACCACCAGTCCACTCTCTTCATGGTTACAAAGTTCTACGTTTCCAGGAATATCTGTAATGATCGGAGCAACCTCTAGCGACATTGCTTCAATTATAGATTTTGTGATTGATTCTCCTTTTATCGATGCTGATGCGAAAACATCACTCGCAGCGACAATGTTTAGCACATCATCACGAAAGCCAACAAAATGAACGTTTTTCTTATAATCTCCGGATTTAATTAACGCTAAGTTTGCTTTAGTGTCCATGTTTCCGCCAATCAACAACAAATGAATTGGGAGTCCAGGAGGGAGCATGTTCATTGCTTTCATCAAGTAAGGAATTCCCTTCATCCTTCTATTGTTAGCAACATTAATTATTACAAAAGCATCTTCAGGCAAGTTGAATTCCTTTTTAACATCTAATGGTAAAACGTCTTTATACCACTCTAAACGATGTCCTTTGTTGACAACTTTGGTTTTACTCTTATCTACAAAAGGCTGATTATTTATTACATCTGCAACACCTTGAGAATTACATAGAATTTTATCAACACGTCGATGCAAAAACTTAGTGTAAGCTGTAGGATCATACCAATGTATATTTCCAGCATATCCTCTATATAAAACGACTTTAACCGGCAATCCTTTAGCAGCTTGAATTCCATTTACAGCTGCAGGATTGTTGTATAATTTAATTACATCATGCTTTCCTTCGAGAAGGTGGTTTCTGATAAAGGCAATTTCTCCTTTATCCATCTTTTTTTCGGGATGAAAATCGATTACATTAATTCCCGCTTCTTTAAATTTCTTGAAATACGCAGCATCGCCATAAGTCATGATGTCTATTTCAACACCAAGTTTTGATAAGCCAATAAATATTTCAGCTTCTGGCCTTGCTGTATGATAAGGCCTATAATTACTAATTACCAGTATTTTCATTCCCACTTATTGTGGCAAATTTAAATTATCTTTTTACAACAATCATCTTTTTTGTTAATGATCTTTGACCATTGTTTTCGATATAGTAATAGTAAACCCCCTGTGACAAAGCAGAAGTTGAAAACTCAACGTTTTGAGATGTATTGCTTAATAAAACCCTATCGATTATTTGCCCCATACCATTCGTAATATTCAAATACGCGTTATCTTTTGTTTGTGGTAAAACATAATTAATAGAAGTTGTTTCATTTGCTGGGTTTGGAATGTTTTGAGAAATGTAAAGTCCATTTTCTGTCAATTCCTCCAGCCCTTGTGGCCCATAAACAACATTGACTTCAAAATCATCAAAATAGAATCCATCTTCTCTAACACCTCCATCTGAAACGATTGTAAATCTCGCCAAGATGTTTTCTCCAAGGTAATCGCTCAAACTAATTTCTTCTTTTACCCAGGTTGTTTGAAAGCCGTCATACAAGGGCTCTCCTTGCGCTTGATTTGAGGAGCCGGCTTTTGTGTAATTTCCGCATTGAGGAATCCAGGAGCCACCTCCATTGGTTGAAATTTCGAGTTGAACATAGTCATAACCGGCTTCAATCTCCCATTTTCCATAGAAAGAAAGTGTTGCAGCTACGGCATTGTTCAAATCAACACCGGAAGTCAATGTTATTGACTTATTAATATTATGACTATAATTTCCATTAGGAGAATCGGTTATAGAGCTTGAAGCAGAATAGTAAGCGCTAGTAGTGGTGTTCCACGTTTGAGAAACTGTCCAGTTAGTTAAACTATTTGCAGCGTCCGAAAATATAACCTGGGATTGACCATATGTCTTAGTTACGGTGTCGTTTGACAGAAACTGCCCATTATCCACAGAAATCACGTAAGTCAATAAATCTCCAGCGGCGATGGCAGGATCTAAAGTATAGCTGATAGAGTCATTATCTTGTTGCAACAATGCCATTGAATTGTGTGAATTCGCTCCTCCAACAGCAAGGATATTGCTAGTAATAGGAATAATCGAAACTGTAAAGTTTGCAGGATCCTCTAGGCCTAATCGCTGAATGTCATAATAAAAACTTCCGCTTAAATCTGGGATAATTGCAGCTGTTAAATCGTTTGATACAGCATAGTTAGTCACAAGATGTGCTGCAGTTAAGTTTAAATAAACCATTCCTTCAGCAATAGGGTCAATTTGATTTACTGCTGGCCAAAAACCAGTACCGCCAATTTCAGGGGTAAAAGCAAATATTTTATCATGCGTACTTGTTTCTCCATACATAAAATCATCAGAATCTCCTGCCGCTGGATATAGACCTGAGCTTAAGATATTGGAAAACCCGTTTGCAGCAACCATCATACTGGAAATAGCTACATAGGTGCTGTTGTCTGGGGTTAAAATGTTATTCGCATAGCCATAAGGATATAGAAGTAAGTCTCCGTAAGTGTGGTTGTTGAGAGCTAATTTGATACTATGATTTTCTACAAACCACTTAATAGCTTGGTTTTCTGGTTCTGTAAAAGGTCCTGTTCCTGGGTATGTGTCGTTGTTTGGATCAGAAGAAACACCAGAAGTTCCCCAAATGCTTCCAGAACCATCAATATAATCGTAGTTTCTATTATTATCTACTCCTGGATTAGAGCTTCCAACATTTCTTTTGTTTTTACGATGCATCCCACCACCATTCGGGTCATTGTTTACATTGTGTTGGTAGCCATCAGGATTAATCATTGGAATAAAGTATAACTCCGTATTGTCTAGTATTCCTTGAACCTCTGCATTTGTTGCATAGTTTTCTAGCATGTACCACATATAATAAACCAACTGCTGCATTGCTTCCGGTTCTCTAGCATGGTGTATTGCTGTATATAAAACTTCGGGTTCCGCTTCATCGGAATTTGGGTTATCAGACATTCTCATCCAGTATAATGGTCTGTTTTCATGTGTTAAAAAAGTACTCACTGGAGCTTTTACAGATATTAAATTTGGGTATAAAGCTGCCATGTCATCTAGCTCTTGGTACAGTTCAGTAAGGGTTAAAAACCCCCCCATAGAACCGTGGTTATAATTCGCTGGAACAGGGTAGCTTGGAGATGAAGATCCCGAACAACTTGCATTTTTTTCAGAAGGGGTAGACTTATCTATTCCTTTATTTTGCTCAACATAAAACTTTTTAACATCTTCAATTTGGATTTCAACCTTCATTCCAAGCATTTTCGCCTTCTGGATATCATTTTCCGAAAAATCAGATTCTATATAGACACCAAACTTATGCTTTCCATGATCGACAGCAAGACCTTGATTTGCTAATAGCAAGATCCCTTTTGGACCATTATAATAAATTCTTGCACGATGATACATTATTGGTGTTTCTTTTACAGAAATTGTTGTTTCAGTAGAAGTAACGGTTTGTGGTGTCTGACATAAAAAGGTGCCGCTAAATAAAATAGCGAATGATAAAATAGTGATTTGTTTCATGGGTTAAATAGGTTTATAGGCGATGAAGATAGTAAAATAAAATGTTCAAATTACGAAATCTACGTTTCGTCATCGTTTATTGGTTGTTAAACAATAACCCATGAATTATAAAAAAGGTTGTCTGTGAATAGGATGAAAGCGTTAAATTCTAACTTACTCGTAGTAAATATCGTCAAAATCTAAAGCATCTTCCCCAAATGACTCAATATTATCTTGCGCAACTAGATAGGTACTTTGGTTGCCAGCTACTTTTGAAAAGTATAAATCATATTCGACATTATCTTCTATTCCAACCATCCATATCATAGCATGATCTTTTCGGTTGGAAGATGTTAAGTCCGCTTTACAAATCGGGCATGCAAATTCAACCATTTCGGCTTCTTGCAGATTGAACTTATCATGGTGTTTGTATTTGTATTCACCAACAGTTGGAGCTAACATCAATAATCCTTTGTGGTTTCTTCTTGTTTTTGTTGCAAACAGAATGTGTCCACCTACATTTAGATACCCTTTACATTTAGGGCATAAATAATCGTTGTCTTTCATGCTCATAATTCAAAGTTTTTTGATTAGTACTTTTAATCCCTGTTAGCGATAACTAAGATTTGTATTAAAAGTAATTAATTTTAATGATAAACGCAAAAATAAAACCGACTTTTACTCAACGTATTTATTCATCAGTTTCGTTAAATAAGGTTAAAGAGTATTATCCGGGCAATAAAGGAGCTAAAACCTAGTATATTAAGAAGGCGCGCAGTAAATTTGTCTTAATGACCGACCAAAAAGAAGATATCGACTGGAAAGAGAATTTTAAGAATGAGTTTGTTCTGTATTTGATTCGAAATGGAGAAAAACCAGTTACCGTTTTTAAATTTTGTGAAGAACTAGGAGTTGACGAATCTATATTTTATATATATTATAATTCATTTCGCTCAGTGGAAAAGGCGGTTTGGTTAACTTTTTATCAAGAGGTAAAAAAAGCATTAGACAAAGATTCAGAATATTCTTCTTATTCTTCTCACGAAAAGCACCTTTCTTTCTTATATACATTAATAGAGGTTTATAAGCAGAATAGGAGTTATGTGGTTTTGCGATATGCTGAAGTTGATAGAAAGTCATTTAGACCATGGTTTATGGACGCGTTTAGAGAGGAGTTTGCTATTTGGACAAAAGACATTCTTGACGAAGGTTTTGCGTCGAATGAAATTATTTCAAGGCCTCTTATTTCATCTAAATATTACGAAGCATTGTGGGTTCAGCTATTGTATATTACAAGAGTTTGGACAAACGATGAAAGTGAAGATTTTCAGGTAACAGATGCTGCAATAGAGAAGTCGAGTGTTCTTCTTTTTGAATTGATGAAAAGCGGACCTGTAGATTTGCTTATTGACTTTTTAAAATTTGCTTATCAAAACAAAGCTTATTAACCTTTTATGAAAGAGCAAAGCAAAATACCAACGAGTAAAGTTAAACGAGCAGCCAAGCTAATTGGGACAGGGGCTAAAGTTGGGGGCAATTACGTAAAGTACTATGCCAAAAAAGCTATTGGAGATAAGAACGCAAAAGAGACATTGGATAAAGACAATGCCGAAGACATTTATCAATCTTTAAGTGAGTTAAAAGGAAGCGCTCTTAAAATGGCGCAAGTAATGAGCATGGATAAAAATATGTTGCCTAAAGCTATGACCGATAAGTTTGCTCAGGCACAATATAATGCTCCTCCATTGTCTTATCCTCTTGTTGTAAAAACGTTTCGGCAAATGTTTGGGAAAACCCCAACCGAATTATTTGATTGTTTTGAAAAAGAGGCAAAACACGCCGCATCTATCGGGCAAGTTCATCTTGCTACCCAAGGAAATTTAAAGTTAGCAGTTAAAGTTCAATATCCAGGAGTTGCAGATAGTGTAAAATCAGACTTGAAGTTGGTGAAGCCAATTGCTATGCAAATGCTTCACATGAAGGAAAAAGAGATTAAGCAGTACATGCAGGAGATTGAAGGTAAATTGTTAGAAGAAACGGATTACGTTTTAGAATTGAAGCAGTCTATCGAGGTTGCGCGCGCTTGTTCTGGATTAAACGGTGTGTATTTTCCAAAATATTATCCAGAGTTTTCTAATAAGCGAGTTATTACAATGGACTGGATTGAAGGGATGCACTTGAAAGATTTTTTGGCAACAAACCCTTCCCAGGAAACCCGAAATAGGGTTGGACAAAGAATGTGGGATTTTTATGATTATCAGGTGAATGAACTTAATCTTATTCATGCGGATCCACATCCAGGAAACTTTCTTTTTCAAGAAGATGGTAGTTTAGGAGTAATAGATTTTGGATGTGTAAAAAGGATTCCTAAGGAGTTTTATACTGTTTATTTCCAATTGTTGAATCCGTCTTATCATATGGATGATGATAAATTAAAGGCTCTTTATCATAAATTAGAATTTTTATTAGAATCAGACGATAAGGAAACGGAAGAATTTTTTTTCAATCTTTTTAAAGAGTCCATGGATCTTTTGGTATATCCTTTTACCAATGAGACTTTTGATTTTGCAGATGAAGCGTATTTTGACCGTATCTACAAAAAAGGAGAAGAACTCTCTAAAAGCAAGGATGTTCGAAAAGGAGGTAAGGCTAGGGGTTCTCGGCATATACTTTATATAAACCGAACGTATTTTGGGCTTTTTTCTATTTTACATGAATTAAAAGCAGCAATTAAAACGAAAACCTCCTTCAAGTTTGATTAGTTCTGATAGGTTAATTATCCTTTACACCTGTTGATTCATTCTTTTTCATCTCTAACTTTAATGAAAAACTCTAAATTATCTTCAGGTTGTCTTAAAAGTAGAGTATCACCTTTTATCTGATAACTAAAACCCATTACTTTTTCATCTGTATTGATTAAAAGAAAATTATTATTGAATGAAGCCCAATTTATTCTTTCCTTCTTAAATTTCTTGATATCCTCAGTAACCACAACATTTTCATCTTTTGAACCTATCCCATTGCTATAAAAATCTATATGATACTTATTCTTTCTAATCCATTTGCCAACTAATGCAGGGTCGTTGTTTGTTGTTGCAGAACTCCTGGAGTCAGAATTTGAACAACTAGAACAAAGAAATATAATCATATATATTCCGAATAATAACATTAGCTTTTTCATATTGGTTTGTTTTTGACGTTTACTCTAAAATTACTAAAAAAAAGGTTTGGTTGCTTTTATAACAGTTGGCATTTCGTTATTCTTTTTCGAGTGTTTTCATTAGTTCAAAACACAGTTTATCAACATTTCCCATATTCGGATTGAATGCAGATACATTTGATAGAACAATTATTCCATTTTTTGACTTTTCTTCAATTACCATTGATGATGAATATCCTCCAGTTCCACCATTATGCCAATACCAAAGATTATCAGATTTATTCTTTAATATGTGCCAACCTAAGCCAATATCCATATTTTCATTTAATTCAAAAGTTTTCACTCTTGTAAGTTTAAGCTCCTTATATGAGTAGTCAAATTGAGAAACAGCAAATTGTGATAGGTCTTCGACTGTTGAAAATATTGCCCCTGCACCAGCCAAAACTGAAAATTCCCAATTTGGAACTTCTTTTCCTTCGTTATTTAACCCTCTTATTAAATTCCCTTTTATTTTAGTAATATCTGCTGTTGAATTTTGCATATCATATTTGGAAAATATTTTATTCTGTAGCAGGGTTTCATAAGTAACATTCTCAATTGTACTTAATGTATAACCGAGTAATCCTACTCCTAAATTGGAATATTGATATTCTCCTTTATTAGATAATTCAAGATACTTGGTTAAATATTCTTTCATTTCTTTTTCCTTGTATTCTATATAAGGGTTTTCAGGTTTGACTTTTGCCAAATCAAGATTTGAAGGTAATCGCGGAAGTCCAGATGTATGATTAGCCAAATCAGCAAATGAGATTTTTATCTTGTTCTTTAAAGGTGTTTTTAAATAACTATTGATATTTTCATTTAGCTTAACTTTTCCGTCTATAACAAAATTTGCAAGTAGAGTAGATGTGAAAACTTTAGATATAGAACCTATCTCAAAAATGCTTTTTTGATTCTCAATGGTTGAAATAGTATCATTTTCCTTATTGATTCCATAATAATAAACTTCTCCATTATTAATTATTGCAATCGAAAGTTGTGTGTTATTTGGAAACTTTTTTGTGCTTTCAAATATGATTGCAGATTGTTCTTTACTAATTAAACCATTTTTAATAGTCAAATGATTGATTACATTTTCTGTATTAACCTCTTCTAAAAAGGGTTTTACAAATAATCCATTTATTTTTGAATTATCATCTATCGAAATATTAAGAATGAAAACAGCACGTTCAAATGTTGTTTTATAAGAAGCGTAAGTTCCGTTTTCATATATTATAAATTCGTGGTTAGATATGTTTCCTGCTTGAGATTTAAGACCTTTCAAGAACTCTGTCGTTTTGTCAATTGGTAACGCATCTTTCATTACATCTGCAAACATTGAAAATATTCCATCGTAATCATCATTGTTATAATTTTCGACAAATTTTTCGGTTATAACTTTGTTCTCTACTTTTTCCGTTTGTCCGAATGAAAGAGTAACTACTAAAATTAAAACTATTAATATTATATTTTTCATTATTTTCTTAGTTTTTTTTAAATGAATGCCAACGCTTCAGCTAAAATTTCTCCGAACGACTTAAAGTTAATTTAATTTTCGAAGAAAATATGTACGAGTTAGAATGAGTTATCATTTGGAGCTATATTTTCGGTGAAATTTAGGTAATGTTGGCAGCAAGTTGATTAACACCCAACACATCCATGGCTTACTATTATCGTATTTCCATCTTTTCCAATTTCTATATAGCAGTCCCCAGCACCTTCTTCCTTTGGGCCATATATATTGCCATTCCATGTGTCGTGTTCATTATCTTTTAATAATATTCTTAAAATCCGGTTAACCTCTTCAAAAGAGTAGTTTTGAAACTTAAAGATTTGACCGGGCGTCATATCGCAATAATTAGTTCCGACACTAATATTGCCATAGATTATTTCATAATGACAGTCTCTCACCGGTTCTCCAACCTCGCTTCTCCCTCTTGCAATAAGTTTGATTGGTTGAGTAATATCAAAATATGCTCTTACATATTTCTCAATTATATTTTCTGCTGCTGGTTTTGGGTTGTTGAAAAAAGGTGAATCAGGTATAGGTAAAGTAGAATCTCTTTTTTGCCCCATATTTATATTACCAGCTCTGTAATTTTTTGGTTCATCCTCTTCCGTTTTAATCCAATAATAGGATTTTAGTTCTAAGGCTCGTGCTCTTACTAATTTCATGTTCTTTTGCGCGCGAATACGAGTATACATTGTTCCATCCATGTTGCTCAAATCTCTAGAAAATGTGTATTCCGCGTTTCTGTATTCCATCCATTGTTGTTCTGCTTTCCTTAGGTTCTTTTGGGCATTAGTATCAAGAATATTCATTAATGCATTGTAATACTTAAGTATTATTTTATCCCATTCCTCACTAATCTCAATGGCACAACTCGTAGCTCCGAAGTCCCCGTGATTGCGGTTGCAACAATCTTTGTAAACATTGTCCAAGGGGTGTTTAGTTTGCTCCACTTGAGAATATGGCGCAGTAAAGACAAACACTGGTAACAGGAGGAATGCTATTTTTTTTAAGTAACTCATTTTATGTTGTTGTCAACGTATTTTAGCTTTTGTTGGCTGCAGTTTTTCTTTATTTATATTTTCAATTTTGTCCGCAGGTTTAGGTGATAGTGTCGTGCCTGCTCTTCTGTCAATCCTTGTTTAATCTCTAGCTCTGTCCAGGCCGCAACCATTTTCGCATAGTCAATAAATTGATTGTCATTTAACTTGTCGTTGGTCTGGCTGTAAAATTGTTCGCTGGGATATATGTCAATGCTGTCAAGTGCATTGATGTAGTCGAACTCGTAATTGGCTTTATCAATAACCTTTTCGAGTTGTATTAATTGGTCTAGTTCTTGGCTGTCGTGAAATAGGCATACTTCTAATTCGACTTTGTCCTCAATTGATGACAACCACCCGAAAATATTCTCTGCTTTTAATTTGTCAATAAATTTGTCGCGTTTTTTTAGGTCTTGGTGTTTAATGTCAAGGTCATTTAGCCCCTTTTCATAAGGGTAGTATTCTTTGTAAATGTTTACAATTGAGGATTTTGACCAACTTGAATGGTTAAGTTGTTGAACCATAAATAGTAATTTGATATCCTGTTTCACCGACCATATTTGAATTTTACCAGAGTTTTTTGGAAACACTGTCGCTACATACTTTTGTAATGCAAAGAAAATACATCCGTCATAGTCGTTCGGTTCCCCCCCCTTGTAGAGCTTTGTCCCTGCCGGTATGACGCAATGCCCATAATTATCGTAAAGTGTCATAAATACCATTTTAAATTACAGCTAACGTTGCAGCTAAAGTAAGCAGAAACGGTTTGGTAGGCAAGGCTGTTTGCTTTAGCTTTTGTTGTAAGTATTTATTCTTCTTTAACTAATCTTAAGTATTTCTTTTCGTTTATTTTCCACATCACCAAACCAAATATAACAATACCAATTATTATAAAAATTGATAATTGAACTGCAAATTTACTGCTGAAAAAAGCATCCTTAAAACTCATCTCTCTTAGCTCAAACATCTGCATAATGCAAGCTGTCAAAACACCCCAAAGGCCACCTGAAAAAATCATAAATTTTATCATTCCAATTTGTCTTGTTTTAGCCCAAGAAGTAACAAATTTTTGTTCTTTTTTAGTCATATTAATTTAATATTATTTATACAATTACTTACAACGTTTAGTATATAGCAAGTAGTGCAATAGAAAGTGATAATCTTTCGGATTTACATTGAGCCAAAAAGTTGTATTTTGTTTTTAATTTATTCATTTTTAAATGCCAAATCAACGATTGGGCTCTGCTTCATCTAGCTTAGAAATAAAATTATTTATGCTTGCAATATTTGGATCTCAAAACGGGAAATTTATGCCCGTTTTGAAAGGTGCTTGTGCACAAATTGTGTTTGCAAATAATAGTAGGATTGTTGTAATCGAAAATAGTTTCATTTTATAAAGGTTATGTTTATTATTAGACGATGTACTGTGCTAGAAGGTTTAATTTCTGCTTACGTTGCGGGTAAGCAATGTGCCTAGCGTTTCCGATGCTACCAAAGTTAATAATATTTGCGGTGCTTCTGATAACTGATTTCTTTGGCAATAACTTACCCTTTGCTGTCAGTAGCACTTAATTTTCAGGCAATATAAGTATTGTTTTCCTTACTTAATGTAAAGTTTATTTGTCAATTTGATTTATTTGTTTTACATTTGTAAAAAATTAAACTTAATATTATGAAAGTAAAGTATCTATTTCCTAACAAATACAAGAAAGTCGGCTTATTTGTTCTTATTCCTTCGGCAATCATTGGTTTATTAACCTTTATTTTAAATTACGAACCTGATTTTTTAACTTTAAATGTTCCTGCTATTTTTATTAACGAGTTTTTTGGTGATAATTATTTATTTGGTTTCATCAAGAATAATATTTTTAATGAAATCCTTGGAATTTTAACAATCATTAGTTCTTTGCTAGTCGCTTTTTCCAAAGAAAAGTCAGAAGATGAATTTATTTCTAAAATAAGACTTGAGTCCTTAGTTTGGGCTGTATATTTCAATTATGCTGTTCTTTTGATCTCCTTTTTATTCATATATGGTTTATCGTTTTTATGGGTTATGGTTTTTAATATGTTTACAGTTTTACTGTTTTTCATTATTAGATTTAATTGGCAAATTTTTAAACTTAAAAAATCAGATAGTTATGAAGAATAGTATTAAAGTGGAGAGAGCAAAAAAAAATATTACACAAGCTGATTTAGCCACATTAGCAAAAGTTAGTAGGCAAACAATTAATGCTATGGAATTAGGGAAGTATGTTCCTTCAACAGTTTTAGCTTTGAGATTGGCTGAAATTTTTGAAGTAGAAATTAGTGAAATATTTACTCTGGAAGAATCAGACTGGAGTTAGTTTGCACTGCGTTGGTGCAAGCTAATTAAAAACCTTCAAAAACACTGCCTCCACTACCTTTTGTGTTTTTTAATGTTGTCAAGCTGACTTTTTATTTTCGCAAAATCAGATTTGGGATTATCCAAACATGGTTACATGATGTATTAATAAAAATAGGGGTTTAATTAAATTTACTAGCAACTACACATGTTTTTTTGACCCCACTTACATTTCCTTCCAAATCAAACACTTCAAAATATACAATGTACATTCCTATTCTTGCTTTCTCTCTTTTGTTGTTTAATCCATCCCATGAAACCGTTCCGGCAGCTGCTAATAATTCATTTTGAACTAAACTCCTAATTATTCGTCCATTTGCATCAAATATGGTAACGCTTCCCACATAACCAGCATTAGCCATGGTGTAGTTAATGTTCAATATGTCATCAAAACCATCATTGTCTGGCGAAAATATTTCGGGTTCAACCGTCATAGCATCACTTGTAAGTTGGCCTGGATAATACTGTGAGTTTTCAAGGCCAGGAGTCGCCCAACCAACACTTTCGGCAGCACTGTGCCAATTCGTTGATTCGTTTGTTGGTCGGTTAAAGTCAATTCTTTCCAAGGAAATGCCATCAGGGTTGTTTATTAACCCAAATTGTAAATCTTCATCGTAAGTGAAGTAGTCACATACATTACTATCTAAATCCGGTAGAATTAAAAAAACCGTTCCAGAATCATTACTATAATTTGGCAGTGATGCCAATTGAACAAAGTTGCCAAAAATAGAGTTTAAGTAATTTGATTGTATATCAGAAGAATCTTTTGTCAAAACGATGTAATCACCAGGACGCATTAATTTATGTACTGTAATTGCTTTAAAGTTATCTATAATTCCATCATCCCAATTAGCCAACTTCCAATTATATAAATCGAGATACTTTTCAGAGTTATTATATATTTCTACGAAATCATCTCCTCCTGTAAAAGGGTTAAATAATATCTCATTGATTATTAAATCTCCTTTCGCTCCAGTGTGTGGTAATATAACCTCAGTAGTACTATTTGAAACTAGATTGCCAGAGCAATCTCCCATACCGTTTAATATGATGGTATATACTAAGCCCGTGTCAATCGCAGGCGATAATGTTATTGAGATACAACTGCCACTTGGATTAACAATAAGATTTGTTATAGTAATTCCTCCAGTACAGGAGAATTGACTAATTATAATATTTGATGTGTCTATTGTTTCATCAAAACAAAGATCTACCATTGTTGCTGAAAGAACATCAGCAGTTATTACAGAAGGAGTTGTTACATCCGGAGTTCCATCGTACACTGAATTTTGCGTTCCAGGAGTCCCGTAAGCAGTTAAGTTTGCCCCAATCCAGTTAGACGAATTAACGCAAGGTATGGTTGGATTGATTTGTTCTAAAGAATAACCACCGTCATCTTTTATCGCATCCTGATACCACGAGTCCAAATAACTCACTTGATCTATAGTGTTTGATAAATTATCTTGAAGTGTTAAATCATCACCAGAAATATTTAATGCCGGAAATGACGCAACAAACAGAACGTTGGGATAAACAGAAAAATCGAAAATATAATTGTCATCCGCTATAACAACATATTCTCCAGGAAGTAATATATAGGTTCCTAACGCTTCTGAGGCTGCTGCATCAGAAAACACCCATCCATTTAAATCAAAGATAGAATCTGAAGCATTATATAATTCTATAAAGTCTGCAGCTGGAAGCCCAAGTTGAGGAGATGGATCAGCAAATATTTCATTGATTACCACATCGCGAAAAGAAGGTGTTGCGGGAACAAAATACATAAATGTTTTATCTTCGGTCACCATCGTATTTGAAGATAAATCTTCCACAGTCTCAACTGTGAGTGTGTCAATTTGCCCATTGGTAAAAGAAGTTGAAAAAATTAGATGAACTAATGCAGGATTTGTAGCGTCTTGAGTCGCTATTGCCGGACTTCCTAAGCCACTAGAAGCAGAATAGTTTGCAGTGTTTTCGGCAGTAGTTTGATTCACAGGTTCGCTAAAAAGGACGTCTAATTGAGTAATTGAAATAACTGCAACAGAATTCACATTGGGAGCAGTTACATCAACAGGAATGTTTCCAACAGTAAAGTTGTCAAAGAAGTGACTATTCACAGGACTAGCAGCACTTGATTGTTCGATCAGCATTCCAAAGAAACTACTTGAAGTAACCGAAGCATCTGTAACGGTACCCGCACTTACAAAAGATCCCGTTGCCCCATCGTCGTATTCTAAATTCCATAGGTTAGAAACATCTCGAGTAACTCTAATATTGAAAGGATTACTAGAGCTGCTATTAATCAAACCATCCACCCCATCAATAATAATTGCAGGCGCACCGCCAACCATGCTGTAGAGTGAAATTTCATCAGACGTTCCTCCTAATCTAATAAAGTATCCATTGCTAGTTGTGTTGAGGTCAGTAGCATCACTCATAAGATAAACGTCAACGAAATTTGCTCCAGAAGTGGCAAATTGTAAATCAATAAAAAATTCCCATTGTGCATCTGACGCAAGGGCAGATGGAGTGCTGAGGTAATAAGTTGCGGCACCTGGACTTTGAGAGTTTAATTCTCCTGAGGCAATTGTAAATAAGCCACCATCTCCACTCCAAGTGGGAGAATTTGTAAAATCTCCATCTGTAAAATCGTCTGTAAATTGTGCAACCCCTGTTAAAAGTCCAACAAAAAATAAACAAGTTGTAGCTAAAAAACTATTTGTATGTTTTCTTTTATAATTACCCATCATCTTTACATTGGAAATATACTACTTTTGAAAAAGAAAACGTAATCAAAATCGAAAAGAATGAAAATAGCTGTTGTTGGAGCTACAGGAATGGTAGGAAGTGTGATGTTACAAGTACTGGCAGAAAGAAAACTCGCAATAACTGAACTATTGTTAGTTGCCTCCTCCAGAAACAAAGGAAAAGAGATAGAGAGGGAGGGGAAAAAGTATGTTCTTAAAGATTTAGTAGAGGCGCTAGAATGCCGCCCTGATATTGCCATTTTTTCGGCAGGAGGTTCAATTTCTAAAGAATGGGCTCCAAAATTTGCAGCAATTGGTACAACAGTAATTGATAATTCTTCCGCTTGGAGAATGGATGTCGATAAAAAATTAATTGTCCCTGAAATAAATGCTTCGGATTTAACGAAAGAAGATAAGATAATAGCAAATCCAAATTGTTCTACGATTCAAATGGTTTTGGCATTATTGCCTATCCATCGAAATTATGGAATTGATAGACTGGTAATTTCCACGTATCAGTCTGTATCGGGAACGGGAGTAAAGGCTATGGAGCAAATGAACAATGAAAGAGCAGGGGTAAAAGCTAAAATGGTATATCCTTATCCGATTGACATGAATTGTTTGCCGCACGGAGGAGAATTTGAAGAGAGTGGTTATACCACTGAAGAAACTAAATTAGTGAATGAAACACGAAAAATTTTAGGAGATAACGAGATTAGAATAACAGCAACGGTTGTTCGAATACCTGTTTTTGGCGGTCATTCAGAAGCAGTGAATGTGGCGACAAAAAAGGAGTTTGACATCAATAATATTAGAAAGGAATTAGCAGCTACAGAAGGGATAACAGTGCAAGATAATCCAGATATCAATCTATACCCTATGCCATTATATGCCCGAGGTAAAGACGATGTGTTTGTTGGGCGAATAAGAAGAGATGAGTCAAATCCAAATACGTTAGATATGTGGATTGTTGCTGATAATTTACGTAAAGGAGCAGCAACAAATGCTGTTCAGATTGCAGCGTATTTGATTGATAAGAATTTGGTTTGACAGTAAATTTGGAATAGTTTTTTTGAAGTCTGAGAGATAAAATAACAAAAGTTTGTTTTTTAGTAAGTTCTGTCTTTGTAATAAACCTTTTGCGTATTTGTTCCAACATCATAACGTAAAGTATTACCAACTAATTCGAAGGAAGTAATTCTTTCAACACTTACTTTAGTCTTTTCTCCTGCATTAAAGAGCCATAATTTTCCTTGTTGATCGCTAAAGGCTACTGAGCCTCTATCAACTTGGTAGTTGTTTGGTAAAAAATTGGCTAGCTCATAACTTTGTCCTTCATAAAATGCGTATAATCGCCCAAGCATTTCATAGACCAACATATCGTCCACTACGGTATAAGAATCAGGAGCAAAAGAACTTACTTCCCTTTTATTTCCTTTATAATATTGAAAGAATTCCCCCTCCATTGTAACGTAAGCGACCATGTTGTCTCCGCATTTAAATGATAACGGAGGGTATTCCTCTAGCTCTTTTTCCTCACCGCAATAAACCACATGGAAAGACTCAATAGCAGGGTTAATATATGCAATTGTATTTAATCCTACTTCAAATTTTATAGGATCGTCCGTGTACATTAACTGAATTATTTCTCCATGGTAAAAAGCCAGAAAATAGTTTTGCGGATTTATATAAGCTACTAAATTTTCTCCAACTTTAAAACTTTCAATACCATTAAGTAAGTCCGTTTCTAGTTGAAGAATTTTTTGATTATAATAGACTTCGAACGAATTATTTTGAATGTCATGATAGGCGACAATGCTATCACCTATTCCATGTAATCCTGTTTGGGAGCAAAGCAATCTAGCGTTACCGTTTTCATACACATTCAAAAAACCATTATCTCCAAAAGCTAAAATGTTGTCTGTAATTGTATAATTTTTGACCCAATCAATTATTTTTTTTTGTTTGCCATTTTGATATATCCATAATTCATTTTGGGGATTTATATAGGCAACTAGGTTATTCCCCACTTTATAGTCTAGGACCTGTCGATGGTCTAGCTGTGTTTTAACCCCAGCATTAAAAACATTAAATGCGTTTTTATAATCTACATAAGCTGCAAGGTTTTGACTTTTTACACTTTGAAAGAATGTGAAAAAGCAGATTACAAGTAAGAGGTTTAGGGTTGTTTTTTGTTGCATGAATTGATTTCAGTCCGTTGTTTATGTAAAATTACTATAAATATTGTTCCCCGTCCAAATTGCTACGTTACCGCTGGGGTTTTCAGCTTATATTCCGGCAATTTTCAATAACAGACCTTTACTTCTTACATGCACCTTAATTAAACAAAGAGTTTCCCTTACCCCAATTGCAGCTGTTCTTTCTGCTGCAGCTTGTTATTACTTTTTAATAAGGGGATTAAAAAGCTAACTTGAACAGAAGGGTGCCGTGATGTAGGGAATATGTTGATAACAATTCAGAGTTAATTTTGAAGATCCAACTTCCCTTTTTTTGTCAGAAAGGGTTGAAATGGAAGGAATAGTAAATCGAGGTGATGATTAATTATTTCTTTATTACTCTTTGTCGAATGATATATAGCAGATTCTGGAATCCAATAAACTGCAATTAAATTAATAATGTCTGCCAATTGATCCGTAAGATTAATAAGGTCGTCTGATATTAAATAATCATTCTTACTTAATATCGTTAGCATTTTCTTCAATAGAACTTTTCTTCCCTTTGCATTGGAAATAAAATACTCGTTTAGATCAGGGTCATTTAAAACTATTTGGCTGTAATTCAGATAAATAAATTTGTATTTTATGTTGATTTCAAATGTACGTTTAAAATTTTCTTTTAATTGAGTAGGAGAAAAGTTGTCATCTACGTTTAAAATGAAATGATCAATTTCATTGATCATTTTTTTTGCAAGTGTATTAATCAATATTTGCTTGGTAGGGTAGTGATAAGTAAAGTTTCCTTGACTCATGCCTACTTTTTTTGCAATGTCATAGGTGGATACATGCTCGAATCCTTTCGAGTTAAAAATGGTTAAAGCTTCTTGTAAGATCAATTCTTTTTTACTCATCAATTTCAAATGTAAGTAAATTAATTTGGTCATTGATGGATGGTTTGAACATGGAGCCTTTTAATTATAATGAAGTTTCTGCAGGCGTAAGTTGGGATTACAGAGCGAGTGCAGCTACAATGACTTCTTATGACGCAACCCAAATACAAGTTGGAGTCGCTTTACATCATATTAATAAGCCGGAATTGAGTTTTGTGTCTGCCAACGAAAGACTTTACCGAAAAGTGGTTATACATGGAAATTCACATTTTGGGATTACCAATACACATATCGCTATAAAGCCCAGTTTTATGATTGCACTTCAAGGGCCCTCAAAGGAAATTGTAATAGGAACATTGTTTCGATTAAGAACAAAAGAAGCATCCCACTTTACTGGATATTTTTCTGAGTCCGGAGTTGCGGTTGGCGCACATTATCGTGTTGGGGATGCCATAATTCCATCAATGTGGCTAGAAGTTGGTAATTTTGCTTTAGGGGTTAGTTATGATGTAAATATATCGAACTTAAGAACGGCAAGTAACGCACGAGGGGGAATGGAAATTTCTTTACGATTTATAAATCCAAATCCATTTAAATATGGAGGTGGCCGAGGTAATGCAAGTTTTTAAAATCCTAATGGGATAATTTAAAACTTAAATTTTTTGAGAATGATTTGGATTAAGAAGGCTCAGGGAACTACTCAGCTATTTCATTCTTATTAGCCAATTGCCCACAAGCAGCATCGATATCTTTTCCGCGGCTTCTTCTTACATTTACAATAAGGTTTTTTCGTTCTAAGAACTCAGCAAAAGCATCTACTTTTTCTGGATCCGCTTGCTGAAACTCTCCGCCATCAATTGAATTGTATTCAATAATGTTGATTTTACAAGGAGTTATCTTACAAAATTCAGCTAATTCTCGAGCATCGTTAATTGTGTCGTTGAAACCTTTAAAAATGATGTACTCATATGTAATTCGAGTACCAGTCTTTTCATGAAAATAAATTAATGCTTCCGCCAAAACAGCTAATGTGTTTGATTCATTGATGGGCATTATCTTATTGCGCTTTTCGTCATTGGCGGCGTGTAAAGAGAGTGCTAAGTTGAACCTTACTTGATCATCTCCTAATTGTTTAATCATTTTTGCAATTCCTGCAGTGGAAACAGTAATTCTTTTTGGAGACATTGCAAGGCCATCTTCGCTCGTGATTTTATCGATGGATGCAAGTACATTTTTGTAATTTAGTAAGGGTTCTCCCATTCCCATATATACGATATTGGAAAGAGGAGTATTGTAATTTTCTATGGATTGTTTGTTTATTAATACAACTTGGTCAAAAATTTCGTCAGGGTTGAGGTTTCTCACCCTTTTTAACTTTCCTGTGGCACAAAAAGCGCAATCTAAACTACATCCAACTTGTATAGAAATACAAGCAGTCATTCTTTTTTTAGCTGGAATTAACACTCCTTCTACTACAGCTCCATCTGCTAACTTAAAAGCGTTTTTTATGGTCTTATCTTCGCTTTTTTGCGCTTCTGCAATTTGTAAGAATCGAATTTCAAATTTCTCGTTTAATTTTTCTCTCGTAGCAAGCGAAAGATTTGTCATTTCCTCGAAATTTATAGCGCCTTTCTTCCAAAGCCACTCATAAACTTGTTTTGCACGAAAAGCTTTCTCTCCAATTTCGGTAAAGTAGCTAGTTAGTTCTTCTAGCGAAAGTTGTCTGATGTCTATTTTCTTTTCCACGCAGCAAAGGTATTGGAATAAATGGAGATAATAAGATAAAAAAAAACCTCGCCTTGTTAGGCGAGGTTTTTAATATAGTTTAGGTCAATTAGATGATTAACATCGCATCGCCATAAGAATAGAAGTTATATTTTTCCTTTACAGCTTCCTTATATGCTTTCATCATCAAATCGTAACCTGCAAACGCCCCAACCATCATCAATAAAGTAGACTTTGGTGTGTGAAAGTTTGTAATCATTGCATCAGCAAGGTTAAATTCGTAGGGAGGGAAGATAAATTTATTCGTCCACCCTTCGTATGGCTTAAGGTGTCTATCAACGGAAACAGAAGTTTCTATAGCTCTCATTGCGGTAGTTCCTACAGAAACGATACGTTTTTTTGTGTCTTTTGCCTTATTGATAATATCAGCAGCTTCTTGATTAATCAATAATTGTTCAGAATCCATTTTATGCTTGGTAAGATCTTCAACTTCCACAGGTCTAAATGTTCCTAAACCAACATGTAAGGTTAATCTTGCAAATTCGATCCCTTTAATTTCTAAACGCTTCATTAATTGCTTGCTAAAGTGCAAACCTGCAGTTGGCGCTGCAACAGCTCCTTCTTCAGTAGCAAAAATTGTTTGGTAACGCTCTGCATCAGATTTTTCAGCATCTCTTTTAATATATTTTGGAAGTGGCGTATTTCCCAGTTTAGTAATCGTAGCTTTAAATTCTTCATAAGGCCCATCAAAAAGAAAACGAAGTGTTCTTCCCCTTGATGTTGTGTTATCAATTACCTCAGCAACTAATTCATCATCTTCTCCAAAATATAACTTATTTCCTATTCTAATTTTTCTTGCAGGGTCAACTAAAACATCCCACAATAAACTTTCTTTATTTAATTCTCTTAATAAGAAAACTTCAATTTTGGCACCGGTTTTTTCTTTGTTTCCGTACATTCTTGCAGGGAAAACTTTTGTGTTGTTTAAGACAAAAACATCCCCATCGTCAAAATAATCAAGGATATCCTTAAACATTTTGTGCTCTATTTCGCCAGTGTCTTTGTGCACAACCATCAATCGAGACTCATCTCTTTCTTCTGACGGGTACTCTGCCACTAGCTCTTCTGGTAACTCAAATTCGAATTGTGATAATTTCATATATAGTTTTTTATGACACGCTTTAGGGGCGCCAAAAGTAACAAATAAAATGTGAAAAATAAAATGCTTTTTGAGTAGACTTAAATTTAGATTAAATCATTTCTTCTGCCACCTCGGTATTGTTGATGATTTCCACCCATTCTTCAATACTTTTAGCATTGGAAGTTGTAAACTTACCAGACCTAGTTCTCCTTAATTGAATAAGGTGTCCTCCAGAGTTTAAAGCTTTTCCAATGTCGTTTGCCAACGAACGGATATACGTTCCTTTGCCGCAATTCACTTTAAAAATAATTTGATTGTTATTCGTTAGCTTCAATTCTAAGTCGATAATAGTAATGTCATTTTCTTTTAATGTAACTTCAATCCCTTTCCGAGCTAGGTCATACGCTCTTTTCCCATCTACTTTTTTTGCAGAATAAATAGGAGGTACTTGTTTAATCGTTCCCGAAAATTGCGGAATAACCTGATTAACTAAATCCTGGTCAATATGTTTCGTTGGATAAGTATTGTCAATTTCTGTTTCCAAATCGTAGCTGGGGGTGGTTGCTCCCAATTGAATAACGCCGGTATATTCTTTACTGTCTAAAACAAAACCATTGATTTCTTTTGTCATTTTACCCGTGCAAATAACCAATAAACCTGTTGCTAATGGGTCTAAGGTTCCTGCATGACCCACTTTGAAACGTTTAATGTTATATTTCTTTTTTAATGGGTATCGGAGTTTGTTAACTACATCAAACGAAGTCCAATGCAAAGGTTTGTCAACAATAACAACTTCTCCTTTTCTAAAGTTATATTTTTTTGACCCACTCATTTTTTAGAAAAAAGAGCAAATGATTGCTGCAGTTCCAACAACAAAACAATAAAGTGAAAAATAGACTAACTTACTTTTCTTTACTAGCGAGATCATCCAAGTACAAGCAAACAAGCCTGTTATAAATGCAGCAATAAACCCAATTACTAATGGAGCAACTTCCATATTAAGGGTTGAAAAATCACCGCTTAAAAGGTCTTTTGCAATTTTTCCAAAAATTAGAGGAACCACCATTAAAAAAGAAAATCGAGCTGCTTTTTCTCGATCTATTCCAAGTAAAACGGAGGTGCCAATTGTTGCTCCAGATCTTGAAATACCCGGGAGAATTGCTATTGCTTGTGATATCCCGATTATAATTGAATGGGAAAAACGAACTTCTTGTGTTGTGTTTTTTGTTTTGTCAGCCAGGAACAATAAGCCGCCAGTAACAAGCAACATTGAACCAACCAATAGAACTGCGCCATTAAAAAAAGATTCTATTATATCGTCAAAAAAGACACCTACTAATGCCGCAGGAATCATTGAGATAATAATTTTTACTGAGAATTTTGTTGCTTCATTCCATTGAAATTGGAAAAGCCCTTGGATGACTTGCAATAAATCTTTTCTGAAGATAACTACGGTGCTTAACGCAGTTGCAAAGTGCAAAACAACTGTCATCATCATACTCGATTCGCCAGTATACTGACTTGGAAGAATTAATTTTGCTAACTCTAAATGACCACTGCTACTAACAGGTAAAAATTCTGTAAGCCCTTGAATTACTCCAAGAATGAACGCTTCTATCCAGTCCATTTTTATTTATTACCCGTATCGTCAAGGATTCGATCACTCTCCATACTTGCTTCTTTTTTTGGACGTTTTAATATTCCAAAAAGCACGACACCATATCCAAGCATAACCAAAAATGGCGCTAGGGTAATTCTTCTAAAACTAAATAATTCTTCCTCATTAAATTTAGTCGGATCTTCTGTTCCTCCCCCAGACATAAGTATAAACCCCACAATAACAACTACGCAACCAACAATTATATATTTGAAATTTTCCCTTGACAGGGCCATTACTGAATTTTCCATTTAATATAGTTTTTCTGTTTTGATCCAGATATATTTACTTAATGCAAAGTAAGTGGATATCCAGCTTACAAAAATACCCAAAAGGATAATTCCACCAAAAAGTTGGGCAAATATCTGAAATTCTTTTTGGAGCTGAGCTTCGCTCGTAGTAATCCTTTCTATTTGTCCGGGACTGATTTGTCCAAAGAAATATCCAAAAGCTACTAAAAGCCCAACTGCAATAATGCCAGAAAGCAAACCTTGGCCGAGTGCATTAAGCAAGAAAGGGCGTCTTATAAAGCTTGGCTTTGCACCAACTAATTGCATGGTTTTTATTGTAAATCGTTTTGAATAAACGGAAAGGCGAATTGTATTGTTAATTAATGCCATTGCAATAAATAGTAGAATTCCTCCAATAGTTAATATAATAAAGCGAAGCCATGAAAAAGTATTGGTTAGTTCTATGAACTGAGTGCTATCATACGAAACGTCTTCAATTACATGTTCATTTCCACTAAGCACCTTGTTCTGAAAACTAATAGCGCTATCCGCATTAACATAATCGGAAGCGAGGTGAACTGCTATGGAAGGTCTTAAAGGGTTCGCGCCGTCTAAAATATCAAATGAATCATGTCCTAGCCTTTCCATCATCAAAGCTTTTGCAGAGTCCTTAGATACATATTGTGCGGTAAGAACGTGTGGCATAGCAGCAAGTTCTTTTTCCATTTTTAAAATATCAACTTCGCGCGCTTCTTCTCTAAAAAGTATGTCGACCACTAACTGTTCCTTCATTGCATCGGCACTTGTAGTAAGGGTTGTAAGGATATAAGCAAAAACCCCAAGAAGAAAAAGGAGTAGAGATATTCCGACAACTGTCGATAATCCTGTTCTTCCTAATTTGCTCTTTGATTTTGCCATATGACGAAAGTAGTTTAAATTTTTAGTGAGTTCTAATGTGCTGTGCTAAATAATGTTAACGGTGGAATGTGAAAATAAAATAGATGTTGCAACAAATAAAATTACAAAACGCTAGGATATGTAAAAATTGCACGTACTTTTGTCAAAAAAATAATTGAAATGAAAAAAATAATATTATCAATGTTGACATTGTCAACTATCGCTTTTTACTCTTGTGGAGAAAAAGAAGCTGAAGCAGAAGTTACAGAAACAGAAAATATTGAGGTTGCTCGATTAAGTGGGACATATCATGTAGCTGAATCTTCAGTTGTTACTTGGAATGTTCGTCATTATAAGGATACGGCTCATGCTCATACAGGTACGGTTGGTATTGCTAAAGGGTCTATTTTTGTTGAAGACGATGCAGTAATAGGTGGAGAGTTTGAGTTCGATATGACTAAAATTATTGAGCCTGGAACAGATACTTCGCAATCTTGGACGCTTCAAGGGCACTTGGCTATGGCTGATTATTTTAACTCAGCTGCATTTACCACATCCACGTTTACCATTTCTAGTTTTACCGACGGTATAGTAGCAGGAAACCTAGAGGTAATAGGCGTAAGTAAAGAAGTTAGCTTTCCTGCTGAAGTCGTAATTACTGCTGACGATGTTACGGTTGCTGCAGAGTTCGATCTAAGCTTACTGCAATTTGGCTTGCCTAGCTTAGTAGAAGGTGATGCATTGCCAGAAGAAGAAAAAATGGAATCACCTAATCCAACAGTTACTTTTCAGTTAGATATTTCGGCGAGCAAAGCTGCTCACTAGTCCGGAAGATTTGATTTAAAGAGGAGTGCGTGATCACTCCTCTTTTTTTTGCCCTGTATTTTCTTTAACCTCTCTTTCCTCCTTTAATATCTTTCCTATGTACTTATTGTATAAGAAAGAAACGAAGAGTAAAACGGCTCCCAAACTAATCATTACAATTGTTTTAGATATCGTACTTTGATGCGCAATATCGTAAAAGAACAATTTAAAAATGGTTAGCCCAAAGAGGATAAATGCCATTATTCTTAGATGTTTCGCGCGTTTCCAAATTCCGTAGATAATCATCCCAAATCCATATCCGCTCCACAACAAGCTCAGTCCTAATTTATAGGTAGATTGCGTATTCATTAAGTGCATCCAGTTAAATAATTCACTTGTTAGTACAAATAAGAAAATGATATGCGTTGCGATATTTATTCCGGTTTTTGAATTTAGTTGGACAAATGGTTGCTTTGTATATTGACTTGTGGAAAAAAGTAATCCACCAAAAATTGCAATAGAAGAGTACCTTAAAAGATATTGTGTTCCAAAATCGCCGAATCCTTTTGAAAGGCTCAAGTTATAGAGCCCAAAAGTTAAAAATAAGAATATAGCAAACGCATTTATAATTAAATTAACCACAGCGAAAGTCTGATTTTTATAAATCTTTATGTTGACCCATGAGATTACGATCAGATATAATAGAGTGTAGTTTGTTAACCAGATTCGTCTAAATGTTGCAAGAGCTTGTGCATTGGAGCTTATCCACGTCCATTGAGGAGCCTCTTTGTTTATTCCCAGCTGAGCACTCCAATAGCTATTGATTTCCAGGAAAAAAGCGAAATATAGTGTGATGAATAGGACTCCAGTTAAAACTCCACTGTAGCCGTTACTTCCATTTTCTTTTGTTTTCCTAGAGATAATTAGCATCACACCTAATATTAATATAAACAGTGTTGATATTAAAAAATCAACATTTAAAAACAATTTAAATTCATGAAGATTACCATAGTATTCCCTCCACCCGGAAATAAGTGAAATAATTGCAAACCCTAATAATGGATATGAGAATATTTCATAGAAGCGAACTTTTTGCGTTCTTCCAATCCAGAAAAGAACTGCAGATTCAGCAAGCCAGAATAAAGCTAACCAGCTCCCGTTAAATTCTACGGGTATCGAAATGGTAACAAATGCTAGCGCAAGTCCAAATGTTAGATAATGGATGTTTTTGTCATATCCTTTGAATCGTTTAATAGCAACGTTCACGATGACGTGCATCACCCCATTTAAAAGTGTAAATAAGCCTAAGTAGTCTTCTGTAGAAGTGCTATTAGATAGAGTTGCTAATCCAAAGCTGTATGCAAAAACAGTGTTTAATATTATAAGCACAATGTCGCCACCATCAAAAACTTTTGAGTGTAATAGTTTGTAGGCAAGAATGGTTGCATAGAAAATGACAAAGAAAATAGAGACAAAGGTTATTGCTGTATTTAGATCCATAGAGTGATTGTATGTTGAAAGGAACCACTTTGCAAATATTAACCAGGTTAGAAAGAAGGCTGAATAGAGAAGTGATTGCCAATACTTTTTAATTGCTACGGCAAGTATTCCAACATTTATTATAGCCATAAAGGAGAACAAGGCAACAACGTTTTCATTGTTTCCTCGCACAAGAAATGGAACTGCATATGCCCCAACAAACCCTATGTGAGCAATAATTTGATTGTCGTAACGCAATGCAGCAATTACTGTAAACACAGTAAAAATAAGCATCATGCCGAATGCTACTTCTCGTGCAATAAGGTCATGTTCAGCGAAAGCAAAATAGGTGGTAAAATAATAGATAGCCATTGCACCACTTAATAACACAGCAGAAAAGTTTTCGTATTTACTTTTTAGTTTTAACGCCATTAGTAGCAGTGCAGTTCCTAGAACGTATACAGCAATTATCCAAATTTTAGGACTGATGAGGTCATTTTCAATCGCATATTTTGCCCCGTATCCAACACCTAACATTATTAGTAATATTCCAACAATGCTAATCACCTTTGTTCCAATAAAGCTCTCGGTATCTTCAACCTCTATTTCCTTTGGAGCCTCCTTTTTTGGAAGAGCCACCTGTTTTTCGACTTTAATAGGTTCACTAGGAACGTCTTTTTTCCCTTTTACGATTGCTTCAACTAATGGTTCAGTTGTAGTTTTGTGCTTTTCTGGAGAGACTTCCTTTTCTTTTTGGGGTGCAGCCGGGCTATTTTTAAAGCCATCTAATTCTTGTTTTATAGCTTTCAATTCAACAACAAGTCCTTTGAATTTTATGTTGGTATCTTCATGTTCTGGCGATGAACTATCAAAAGTTGCAAGTGCTTCTCTAATTAGATACAGCTCTTTGGCTATCTCTTTTATATGCTTATGAATATTTGTAAAGCGAGGAGAAGATTGGTTTATTACTAACTCTTCTGGGGAGAGTTCATTTCTCGCTTTCCCAACTTCATTTCTTACAGCTTTTAAATGGCGTTCAGAGTATATTATTTTTGAATTAACCTCTTGAAAGTTTTTCATAATAAACAGTTTTAAAAAACTACTTCAACGTAAATATAATAAAAGAGGTTGTTAAAGGATGTTAATCTTAGTTATTAATAGAGATTAATAGAAATACAAAGGCCAGTTTTGCTTGTATGCTTTCCCGGCCCTTTGTGATTAATTATTTAATCTTTTTTTGCAATGTTAAACCCTACTGATAGTCCAGTAAACCATCCATCTTTTCCATATGAGAAGTAAGCGTTAACCGGAATGTTAAGGTATCCTGAATGGAATGTTTTACCTACTGCCCACACCCATGTTGCAGCTAGTTTTATGTCTCCTCGTTTGTCCAGTCCTGTAACGATTTCGTAAGGGTTTGGGTTTGCATCATAATCTATAGTTGTGAAACCGGTACTATCAGTTACTTCTTCACTCGCATCCCATTCCTGGCTGCGGTGCCAAACGTTACTTTCATCTCTATATCCCATTGTTTCTCTCTTAAACTTAATGCTAGGGCCGAATGCAATCTCAATTCCCGTCTTAGAGTTTCTAAATCCATTCATAAAAGCAAAACTCGGATTAAATAAGCCTTGCTCTAACCCGGTCATTAATATCATTCCTTCAGCAAGTGCTTGAAAATTACCAGAACTTAAATAAACTTGTTCAAATTGGTAACCAAACTGAGATAATATTGGAATTGCTTCATATCCTCCTTCTGATTCTGGTCGAGTTAATACTTCGGCTATGTTACCGCCAACCATTGCCAGTCCCATTCTTGGTCCGTTATTACTTATCTGAACAGTTGGAGTTTTCGGAGGTTGATTAAAATAAACCAGCGTTTCCATAGCTTCTTTATTATTCTCTATGCCTAGCGCTTTATTTAAAGTGATTTGCACCATGTTTTGAAGCTCAGTTTCAATATTGATAAACTCTTGAATCGCTATTTGATCATAGCTGTCTGTTTTTATGTCAAGGATCTTAATGGTCACGACTATTTTCTTTCCTAAATTTTCGATGGATCCTGTAACGATTTTGTCCACTTCGGCCAGAGCTCCAACCTTGTGTAAACACTTTTTACCATAGCAATCTTTAAAGTCAATTTGATTGTCTTTAGCAATTTCAAGCATGTCTAGTTTGTCAAATACTTTGAATTGCTCGGTTTTGGTTAGTTCTATTCTTAGTAAACTTTCAGCCCCGCTAGGAGTAATTTTCACTCCATCAGTATAAACGTTAACTACTGCTGCTTTGTCTTGACTTTGTACTTTAATACTTGTTGAGATTAAAGTGAATGTCATTAGTGTGATTCTAAATAAATTTTTCATAATTTTTTGTTTTTGTTATTAATTACATGGCAAACATAGAGAGAAATAAATCCTCTGAAAGTATAAAGTTTTATAAATACGTATTTTAGCAATATTTATTTTTTAGCCAAAAACTCATTAAAAATAATATTATTTTACAACAAAACCGTACTTTTTAAATAGCGCTAGAAATGTTGGAAAATACCATTCTCCAGTTTATTTTCCCCCAATTATGTCCTAATCGCACAATTATTGTTTTTTTTTCGGGATTAACATAAATGTATTGACCTAAGATTCCTTGGGCCATATAATTTGTTCTGGTATTCGGTTTTCCTACCTCTGGCTCCAGCCACCATTGGTACTGATAAAAGGTGTCTTTTGTCTCGGCATGAATTTCCACTGAATTCCTAATCCATTCCTCCGGAACAATCTGATTATCATCCCATTTTCCCATCTGAAGGTAGAGTTTTCCAAATTTTGCAAAATCTCTAGCCCGAGCATTAATGCAACAAAAAGACTTCTCTCTCCCGTCTTTTTTATCCAAGCTCCAACTCGCATTATATTCAGTACCTATTGGGGTCCATAACTTTTCTTGTAAATAGTTAGTCACTGTTTTCCCCGTTGCCTCTTCTAAAATAACGCCCAAAATTTGAGTAGCAATACTTAGGTATTCAAATTTTTGACCTGGGCCTTCCTTGATTTTTATATTACGCATGTGTTTGTCTAGGTGTCTGCCGTAGTAGGCAACTGGGACATTTCCAAATGGGTTAAAATAGTTTTCTACATAATCAATTCCTGTTCGCATGTTCAGCAAATGCTGAATACTAATAGAGTCAAAACCATCGTGCTTAAATGATTTTATATAGTTAGTGATTGGTTCATGTACGCTTTTAATGTGTCCCTCTTCTATAGCAACGCCAATTAATGCAGAGATATAAGATTTAGACATCGAAAATGAAGTAAACACGGTTTCTACATTTTTTTTTTTGGAATACCATTCATACTTAATAGAATCGTTTTGAATGACTAAAAATGCTACTGTTTTGTTTTTTTCAAGAACAGTTTCAAAGGCATTATACGAATCATAATTGGTTCGCGTAAGCACGTGCTTAAAAAGGGTGCTGTCGTTAGGTTCGCTAAATGAAAAGGGAGTAGGAGATGCAGATAGACCCCGGTTTTTAAATTTTTTATAATCATCAATGTTTGCAAAATTATATACCACATAGCGCCCTACGTGACAGCTACTAATTAGTGTTAGGATGAAGACAAATGCAAAAAGTTTTTTCATTTACCAAAGATAAAAATCTATTCCAAGATATACTTGTTTTCCTTTTGGGTAGATAACTTTATATCCTCCATTTACTTGGGCTCTAATTTTAACTATGATGCAATACCAATGATTAACCCATAAGTTAAATGGGAAAATTATAAAGAACAGAAGTTTCTATTCGTATTCCTGATACAGAAAATCATTGTAAGGAAACCGAGTGATATGAATTTTTTTCACTTCTTCATACATCGTTTTTCTCAATTCATCAATATTCGTTTTTTTCTCTGCAGAAATAAATAGGCATTGATTATCAAGATTGGCCATCCATGTTTTCTTTAACTCTTTTAAAGTTGGTCTAGAAAACTCGCCATCTTCAAACCCCCCCAATAGATCGTAAGTATCTATTTTGTTAAACACTAATAACGTTGGCTTGTCTGTAGCTTCTATTTCAGCTAAAGTTTGATTAACCGTATTGTAATGATCTTCAAATGCTGGATGTGCGATGTCAACAACATGAATAACTAAGTCAGCCTCTCGAACTTCATCTAATGTCGATTTAAAAGACTCTACTAGTTGATGGGGTAATTTCCGAATAAATCCAACGGTATCAGACATTAGAAAAGGGATGTTTTGTAATACCACTTTTCGAACGGTGGTATCTAATGTTGCAAAGAGCTTATTTTCTGCAAAAACTTTAGACTTACTCAATACGTTCATTAAAGTTGATTTACCAACATTTGTATATCCTACCAATGCTACACGAACTAACTTGCCTCGATTACCTCTTTGGGTAGCCATCTGTTTATCAATCGCTTTTAATTGTTTTTTAAGACGTGAAATTTTGTCTCGAATTATTCTTCTATCCGTTTCAATTTCTTTTTCTCCAGAACCTCCCCGCGTACTTGTTCCACCTCGTTGTCTTTCAAGGTGAGTCCACATGTTGGTTAAGCGGGGCAATAAATATTGATAACGTGCTAATTCTACTTGTGTTTTTGCATGTGATGTTTGAGCTCGCTGCTGAAATATTTCCAAAATCAACAAACTTCTATCTAGAATTAACACTTCTAAAATCTTTTCGATGTTACGTAATTGAGAAGGTGAAAGGTCATCATCAAATATTACCGTATCGATATTGTTAGCTTTAACATATGTCCTTATTTCGTCTAATCGTCCTTTTCCTACAAAAGTAGCTGTGTTGGGAGTCTCTAGTCTTTGTGTAAATCGTTTTTTCGTTTTTACACCATAAGTTTTTGCTAAAAACTCTAGTTCATCTAGGTACTCCTTTATTAATTCAGGAGTTTGTTTTTGTGTAATTATCCCAACAATTACTGCGTTATTTGGATTAATATTTTCTGAATTAATGTCGCCCATTTATTTTTTTAATGTTTCGATGTGGGTAGTTACCGCACTAATTTCTTTTTCAGTTAATACCCCTTTGAATGGAGTCATTTTCCTACTTACACTACCATTCGTAATGATATATAGTTTTTCTTCAATTGTCTTTTTTGACTTGCTTAAGTCAGCAGCATCTCCAACACCTAAGTCTCCTTTCCCTCCATGACACACTTTACAGTTCTGCTTGTAAATAGCACTGCCATTTGGCTCGCCACTTTCATTTATTACTGGTTCTTGTTCCGTACAAGAAGCCAAAGTAAAAACGATTCCGATTAATATAATTCTCCTCCTACTCCCCAAAATGGCCATGGTATGGAAATTAATACGATTAATAGAGAGATTGTAAACCAAACCGCAGTCTTTCTGAATTTCGCGCTGTCTTTTGCTGCTTTTTTAGCTTTACTGTAGCCGATAGTAATCAGAATTATTGCTAGTACCATTCCAAAAGTATGTTGGGTTAGGTAAAACCTATACATATCATTTTTCATAAAACCCTCTGTGAATTGAATTTTGTCCGTAATGAATAGTAGTATTATTCCAATCATAGCTTGGGTGTGCGTAAATGCAAGCACTAAAACACTAATCAATTTATCTTTTGCTCCAAATTTATCTCCAGATTTCCATTTTCTAATAGCATTAACAATTGCAAAAATTATTATCACTAGGAAAAGCCATCTCAGGCCAGAGTGTGCGTGTTTTAATATTTCCATTTTAACCGTTTATAAAAAAGTTTCTTTGCAAAGCTAAAAATAAGAGACCTTTAATTGTCATAACAATGCTTATTTTTGTTTGCTTTAGATTTAATTTATGAAAAACTACTTATTTTTAATATTTACCTCCTTTTCAATCATCGGGTTTTCACAAGAAGATTTTCCAACAAATGGGGTGCGAGATAAGAACCACAATTCTCAGGCATTTATAAATGCTACAATTCATATTGATGCAGAAACGATAGTCAATGAGGGTTATTTGTTTATTAAGGAAGGAAGAATTACTTATGTTGGCCTAAAAACGAAAATTCCTGAAAATTGTGTAGTTCATGATGTTAAAGGGAAGCATATTTATCCATCTTTTATTGATCTCTATACTTCTTACGGTACAGGAGAGGTGAAAAAATTACCACGTAGTAATTATCCACAATATAATAGTTTAAAAAAGGGAGCGTATTCCTGGAACCAGGCAATAAAGCCAGAGGTTAATGGAATTGAGACCTTTACCGAAAATGATAAATCAGCTAAGGAGTATCGAAACATTGGGTTCGGAACCGTTCTTTCTCACCAACAAGATGGTATTGCCCGAGGAACATCTGTCCTTACCAATTTAGCTAGTAACTCCCAGCACGATAACATCGTTTTAGAAAAGGCAGCCGCACATTACTCATTTAAAAAAGGCAGCTCACGGCAAGCTTACCCAAGCTCTTTAATGGGGTGTATTGCTTTAATAAAACAAACATTTTTGGATGCTGAATGGTATCATAACTCAAGTGAAGATAAACAGAAAAACCTTTCGTTAGAAGCGTTTACTTCAACTCAGTCATTACCTCAAATTTTTGATGTTAGCAATAAATATTCAGTTTTACGAGCAGATAAAATCGGCGATGAGTTCAGTGTTCAATACATTTTCAAAGGAGGTGGAGATGAATACCAAATGATTTCAGATATGAAAGCTACAAACGGGAAATTTATTATTCCATTAAACTTTCCAAAGGCATACGATGTTGAGGATCCTTATGACGCAAGACTCGTGTCTTTAGAGGAAATGAAACATTGGGAGTTGGCACCATCGAACCCAAAATCTTTAGAGGAAAACAAAATCGTTTTTGCATTGACCACCGATGGATTGAAAAAGAAGTCGGAATTTTTAACAAACCTGCGTAAAGCTGTAAAAATGGGGCTTTCAAAAAAACAAGCCCTTAAATCATTGACACAAGTACCTGCGGAAATGATAGGCGCGTATACAGAATTAGGGTCGCTAGCCATAGGTAAACAAGCAAACTTTCTTATTACATCAGGAGATGTTTTTGAACAAGGAGAGAGTATTCATCAAAATTGGATTAATGGGCAGAAGCATGAAGTTTCTGCAATGGACCTGGTTGATATTCGTGGGGTTTACAACTTAAATGTAAATCAGAATATTAGAAGGTTAAAAGTCACTGGTTCAGAAGCAAAACCTACAGGAAATTTGACTTATGATGTGATTGTAGACAGCATAAGTGTAAAAGGAGATTTGGTTTTAGATTCTTTGACGGGCAAGCCATATAAGGTAATTAAGAAGAAGTCAGTAAAGGTAACGACTACTCTAAATGACCATACGATAGCAATTTCTTATCAATTAAAAGGAGGGGTATATCGTTTATCAGGTAATGTAAATTTTGATTCTGGAGTATGGGATGGGCGTGGTCAAATGCCGAATGGAGAGTGGGTTGAATGGACTGCTATCCGAAGTGAAAAACATGAGAAGAAAAAGAAAAAGCTGGACAAAGCAATTGAATTAGCAAATAGTTTGGATACATATTTTCAAGCTGTTACTGATTCCGTAATTCTGGGAAAGTTTAATTATCCTATGATGGCTTATGGTTGGGATTCCCTTCCTGTTCAAAAATCAATTTTAATTAAAAATGCAACAGTTTGGACCCTGGAAGAACAAGGAACCTTAGAGGCAGATTTGCTAATCCGCGGAGGCAAAATAGCTCATATTGGCAAAATAGCCGATGTTGTAGATGGAAATACAATAGTAATTGACGGGAAAGGGAAGCATGTTTCACCCGGAATTATTGATGAGCATTCCCACATTGCTATTGAGAGAGGTGTAAACGAAGGTTCAAGTGCAGTTACCGCAGAAGTTCGAATAGGTGATGTAATTAAACCGAATGACATCAATATTTATCGTCAACTTTCTGGAGGTGTAACCGCTTCACAATTATTACATGGCTCTGCAAATCCAATTGGAGGTCAAGCAGCACTAATAAAATTAAGGTGGGGTAATAGCCCAGAACAAATGAAGGTAAAGAATGCCCCTGGATTTATAAAGTTTGCATTAGGTGAAAATGTGAAGCAATCAAATTGGGGATCATATAATACTATTCGTTTTCCACAAACAAGAATGGGAGTTGAGCAAGTGTTTTACGATGCTTTTATCAATGCCCAAGAGTATGAGAAGAAATGGGCTGTTTATAATGAACTTCCAAAAAAGAAAAAACAAGAAGCAACTGCTCCAAGAAGGGATTTGCAAACAGAAGCTATTCTAGAAATACTAAATGCACAGCGTTTTGTAACGTGTCACTCATATGTGCAATCAGAAATAAACATGCTAATGCATGTTGCCGATTCCATGAAGTTTAGACTGAATACGTTTACGCACATTCTGGAAGGCTATAAAGTGGCAGATAAAATGAAGGCTCATGGTGCAGGCGGCTCTACTTTTAGTGATTGGTGGGCATATAAATTTGAGGTGAATGACGCTATACCACACAATGCTTCTTTATTAAATCAAATGGGAATTGTGACCGCTATAAACAGTGATGATGCTGAAATGGGGAGAAGACTTAACCAAGAAGCCGCTAAGGGCATTAAGTATGGGGGGATGACGGAAGAAGAAGCACTTAAAATGGTGACTTTAAACCCAGCAATTTTATTACATGTTGATGAAAGAATGGGTAGTATAAAAGTGGGTAAGGACGCTGATGTAGTGATTTGGAGTGATAACCCACTTTCCATATATGCAAAAGCGGAACAAACAATTATTGATGGTATAATTTATTATGATTGGGAAAGAGATCTTAAAATGAGAAAAGAGATTCAGCAAGAACGTCTTCGAATTATTACAAAAATGATTGAAGAGAAGAATGGAGGAGCTGAAACACAAAAAGCATTTAAGAAGAAATCTCAAGTACACGTTTGTGGAACTTTAAGTGATGATGGTAATTAAAATTGGGTAGAGATGAAAAATGTACAATATATAGTAGTAATTCTTCTTGGGTTTTGGCTTTCAAATTCCCAAGGACAAGAAGCACCTGGAGCAAAGCAGAGAGGAAGTGTTTTATTGTTAAACGGAACTGCCCATTTGGGAACAGGGGAGATGATTAATCGCTCTGCTATTGTTTTGGAGAACGGGAAAATTGTTAAAGTTATGAATGCACTTACGAATACAATTAACAATGCTGATTATGATACGGTCATAGACATTAAAGATAAGCACGTTTACCCGGGGTTTATAGCTGTAAACTCTACTCTCGGATTAATGGAAATAGGCGCGGTTAGAGCCACAGAGGATTTTAAAGAGATTGGAACCTATAACCCCAATGTTCGATCCATAATAGCCTATAATACGGATTCAAAAATAACACCAACTATAAGAACTAATGGGGTTCTAATCGCCCAGGTTACGCCCCGTGGGGGGGTCATTTCAGGATCATCATCGGTAGTTAATTTTGATGCTTGGAACTGGGAAGATGCTCTTGTAAAAGAAGATATTGGTATTCACCTACGTTGGCCAAGATTTATGAAGTCGAGTGGCTGGTGGTCAACTCCTGGCGACACAAAAAAATCAAAAAACTATATGGAAAGAACAAAGGAGATAAATACGTTTTTCGATGAAGCAGCAGCCTATAATAAAGCTTTGAACGAGGGAGAAAGAGATTTGAAGTTGGAAGCAATGGGAGCTTTGTTTACGGGTGAAAAAACGCTTTATGTAAATGTTTCTTATGTGAAAGAGATTAATGATGTTATCAACTTTAAGCGAAAGTACAAATTGAAAAAAGTTGTTATTGTTGGAGGATATGATTCTTGGATGGTTACTGATCGTTTGAAAGAAAACAATATTCCTGTAATTATTCAACATATTCATAGCTTACCAAATCAGCCAGAAGACGATATAGATTTACCCTATAAATTGCCAAAATTACTACATGATGCCGGTGTATCTTATTGTCTGCAGTATAATGCAGATATGGAACAAATGGGAACAAGAAATTTACCTTTCGTTGCCGGAACAGCCATTGCATATGGTCTTTCCTATGAAGAAGGAGTTGCATCAATAACGCTTAATGCTGCAAAAATATTGGGAGTTGATAAGGAGTTAGGGTCTATTGAAGAAGGAAAAAATGCAACGCTATTTGTTTCTGAAGGAGATGCTTTAGACATGAGAACAAGTAACGTGGTTATTGCTTTTATAGATGGTAGAATGGTGAACTTAGACAATCATCAATCAAGAAATTACAATAAGTATAAGACGAAGTACGGCTTAGAGTAAGTGAGGTATTGAAGCGGTTAATACAATTATTTAAAAACATACTTCCATAGTTCAACAGGATAGAATAGTCGCCTCCTAAGCAACAGATCTGGGTTCGAGTCCCGGTGGGAGTACTAATTAAATAAGTGCAAAACAATTTATTTAATAATGTTTATTACAGAAAAGATAATTCATTCAATAATTGAAATCAAAAGAAAGACATGCTGAATATGTCATCACGCCTTTTTTAGACCGCAAGGTTGTTTTTACCAATTACTCATGTTCTGCTTAAGGAGTGGTTATTATTCTTTCTCCGTTTTTAAATAACACATCTTTTTCCAAAGCTCCATCTTCGCGGTAGAAAAACCAAAGGTCGTCTTTTTTACCACCTATGTATAAGCCCATGTATTGCACATTTCCATTAGGATAGTAAGCCGCGGTTTTTCCATTTAATATGCCTGCCTTGTATTTGCTTTCACTGTATAGGTTACCATTAGCGTGATGTGCTGTCCAGGTTCCAGTTCTCTTTCCGTTTTTAAGTAATCCTTTCGTTTTTAAAACTCCATTGGGATGATATTCAATAAACTCGCCATCAGTAATACTTTTTTTTTGATCAACCGCGATGTTTTTTTCAACAGGAATGTTAGCCTCTTCCTGAGAACAGCTAACCAATAATAATAGGAATAGAATAGAAAGTGTTTTCATAAAAAAATTGATAAGGATTACAAAAGTAAAAAAGAGAAAGAGGTTTCCCTAAAAGTTCGCTATTTAATTAATTGACTAATTAGAGAATTGTACTGTTCAAACTATGTACTTTTGAAAAACAATGGGCATCTATATCCACATACCTTTTTGCAAACAAAAATGTCACTATTGTGATTTTCATTTTAGCACTTCTTTAAAAAATAAAGAAGACTTAATAATCTGCTTACTGAAGGAAATAGAAATTCAAAAAAGCTATTTGAACGAAGAAGTAGTCGAAACGATTTATTTTGGAGGTGGAACACCAAGTTTTTTAGATGCTGAGGAGATTAGAAGAATTTTGGATAAAGTATATGCTGAATTTTCTATTATTTCTAACCCAGAAATAACATTAGAAGGAAACCCTGATGATTTCACTTTTCAAAAACTACAAGAATTAAAACAAGCAGGAATAAATAGACTAAGTATCGGAATACAATCCTTTAACGATGTTGATTTAATTTGGATGAATCGGGCACATAATTCAAATCAAGCCACTAAATGTGTTCAAGATGCGCAAAGTTTAGGCTTTGATAACATTACAATTGATCTTATTTATGGCTTACCGGAAATGACAATTGAAGCGTGGAAAATTAATTTGCAAAAAGCATTAGAGCTGCATGTTCAACATATTTCGGCATATAACTTAACTGTAGAACCCGGAACTGCTTTGCATCATCTTGTAAAAACCGGTAAATCTAAACCACTGAACGATGAAGCAGGTGCGGAGCAATTTGAATTACTAATCAATACTTTGGAAAATAATAATTTCAAGCACTATGAGATTTCTTCTTTTGGTAAAGAAGGATATTTTTCAAAACACAATTCATCTTATTGGAAAAGAAAATTCTATTTAGGGATTGGGCCTTCTGCTCATTCATTTAATGGCAATACCCGCCAATGGAATGTAGCGAACAACGCCAAGTATATTAAAGCAATAAATGCAGGAAAAGTTCCTTTTGAATTAGAGAAACTTTCTAAAAATGATAGGTATAATGAGTATATTCTTTTAGGGCTAAGAACAATATGGGGCTGTGAATTTAACTATGTCAAAAGTGAGTTTGGGGAAGCGTGGTTGCTTAACCTTAAGAAGCAACTAGTTAATTATTCAGATCAAATAAATATAGATGAACAATCTTTTTCCCTTAATCAAAAAGGCAAGGCGTTTGCGGATCGTATTGCTAGTGAATTATTTGTTTAGTTGCTCTAAAGATAGGATAACAAAAGTTGGATGTTTCGCAGAATACCTCAATTCCATTTCAAAAGGGTTACAATTATAAACGCCGGCATGAAATTTGCGTAGATGCAGTTGAAATAAACGCTAAATCAGGCTGATGAAATTCATCTTTATATGTTTTACAATTCTCTTTTTTTCGGCCTTTACGAGTTGTGAAAAAGATTCGTACAAAAGAATTAAATACCGTGTTGTTTCAAAATCGAATGCTGAAATAGCTTATAGAGTTAACGGGAATTACTTCTACGAAACAAATGTAACAGGAGATTGGAATAAAAGCTTCCGCGTTAAAAGAGGAAGTTCTTATTCTCTTTCAGCCATCAAAACAGGGCCGCTTCTTGACCTTTCTATCTTGATTTATGTTGACGGAGAATTGCATGCTATGGAAGTGACTGAAGATATGGGCGATTTTATTGAGCTCAAAGGAACTGTTCCCTAGGAACAGTTTATCCCCAATAAAAATACAGGGAGTATCCTAAATTTTAGAAGGGATATCTATGTTTCCTGAAAATCCACCGACACTTGTTCTTAATAATCCGATCAGTAATTTTAATTTCTCATAATGATTGATTTATATGGAGATGCACAATTAAATATAATTCCATAATTAATAGTACTTTTATAGTGTTTCCAACGAATTAGCACATAATTATGATAGCTTCTATTGAACATAAAAACCAGACCTATAAAGTGGATCTATCAAATCCGATAGATATTTCTGTTCCGCTTCGCGGTGATAAGAAAGGTGTAAATGCTTGGTATGTAGAACCAATGAAAATAGAGCCTGTTCGTACGGAGCAATTTTTAGGTAGTGTTGCGGAAGGGGGAGATGTTAATTTTCGAAACATTTTTTTTAATCCGCATGGAAATGGGACCCATACAGAATGTGTTGGGCATATTTCTAAAGAGGTATATTCCATAAATGATACGTTGAAAACCTTTTTCTTTTTTGGGCAAGTAATTTCGGTGGAACCAGAAGTATATGCAGGAGAAGAATCAGAGTGGCAAAAGAAAGGAGATCGAGTTATAACCAAAGAGCAAATCCAAAACGCAATTAAAGGCAACCCCGAAGCTATTGTTATTAGAACGCAACCTAATCCCTTGGAAAAAATAGGGCATCAATATTCTAATACAAATTGGCCTTATTTAGCTGAAGAAGCTGCTCAATATATTTCGGATATGGGAATCAAACATTTGTTAATTGATTTGCCTTCGGTCGATAGAGAAATTGATGGTGGAAGAATGATATCGCATAGAGCTTTTTGGAATTACCCAGCTAACACTAGATATGATTCAACGATTACTGAATTGATTTTTGTTCCCGAAAGCGTAGCTGATGGAGCGTTTTTTATTAATATTCAGATAGCAAGTTTCGAAAATGACGCGTCCCCTAGTAAACCACTTCTTTTTGAGATTATTTAAAATATAATTCCGTGAATTAAATAATTTCAGTACATTAGTTCAGGGTTAGTCATTTATCTAATTCGATAGAAAAACTTATTGTATGAAAATAGACGCAACCGACCTTAAAATACTAAAAGAACTCCAGGAAAACAGTAAAATTACGAATGTTGAGTTAAGTAAAAAGATTGGGTTGTCTCCTGCTCCTACATTAGGAAGAGTACAAAAGTTGGAAAAAGGCGGCTATATTCAGAGCTATCATGCAACAGTAAATGCTTCATTGTTAGGTTTAGGTTTTACAGCGCTAATTCAAGTTTCGTTAACAAGACAAGTGAAGAATGCTATTTCTAATTTTATTAATCAAATTAACAAAATAGATGAAATAGTTGAGTGCTATCAATTGACAGGGGATTTCGATTATCAGCTTAAAATTATCGTAAAGGACATACCGGCATTTGATTATTTAATTTCAGAAAAATTAAGTTTAATTGAAGAAATAGGACAGATGCAAACACTAGTCGTATTGAGTCAAAAAAAGAAGTCCTTCATACTTCCTTCAGATTATAAGTAATCATTTCCTGAATGAATTAAGAGTAATATAGAGACTACTGTTTATCATTTAAATACCATTATTCTTTTATTTATGAATTTTTGAGCAAGCTATTTCAAATTATATCAAACAGATACTTTATAAGTATATAAAATTAAAAGGTCTGAAAATAGAGCAACAACTAAAGAGATGGAACGTGACTCTTATTCAAAAATGGGCTTGGATTTAGAAAACGCAATGTTACTTCAAACCCACCTCTCATGTTAGTGGCAGGAGTAAGTTTAGACATGTTTAAATCATAAGATAATCCTATAGCATAGCTACTTAATTCAAAAAGTATCATAGGACTAATTGCATCACCATATCTATAATTAGCCCCTAGAGAAAAAGCAGATTCCTTTACAAATCCAGTAAATTTAGACGCTTCTTTAATTCGAATCCTAAAATAAGTACCTGCAATTACCTCCACATTAGGACCTTGTAGCTGTACCAATAAATTAGGTACTAAGGCCATATTGCTTTGAGACAAACCAAAGAACCCTTTCCCATAAAATGCATAACGCATAAACAATTCATCTTGTTCTATTCCTTTGTATAAATTAGGAGTAGTTAAATGATATGCCGCTGCACCAATCTGAAATCGAGTTTCATCATAAGAAGCTATTCTTCTTTCCTTTTTTGAATAAGACCACACTAGACCCGCTGAGAAATCAAAATACGAAAACTGATTCGTTGCAAAACTCTCATAACTGGGCAAGTTTGAATCGTAAGAGGTTCCATTAAATTGAGTGCCCCAACTGATTGATTCAGGATTAATAGTAGATTGATTAAAAGAGGATAATAATCCTAAAGAAAAAGTGTTTTTACTGTTTAAATTAACAACTCCTGTCAACCCTAGGTTTACAGCACTTGATTTTAAAAATCCGTTACCCGCATTGTCTGAATTTGCGGAAAGACCTACTCCCAAAAACCCACTTTTCCACTTATTACCAAACAATGAACCATCTGCTGAAAAGCTATACGTTTGAAAAGCTTTATTTATTCCACTCCATTGACTTTTTGAACTAAGGTTCATTCTAAGAGTACCTTTAAAGTTCCCTATTAACCCAGGGTTATATAAATAATCGTGTTGCTGAATTTGTGTCGTATGAATATCTTGACTTTTTAATGAATAAAAACTCATTACAACTGCAATTAATAATAAATTTTGCTTTAACATAATTCTACTATTTAATTAATGATATTGTTCCTTTTAATGATACTTTTTCACCATTAACATCTACCGCTTCAAATAAATAAACAAATGCTCCATTGTTTACTAAGGTGCCATTTCTATATCCATCCCAACCACAACTTTGCTGACAACAACAATCAGACTCAAATACCAACTCTCCCCATCGATTAAACACTCTAAACACAACTTCTTCTAAGCCACCCCCCATTACATATAAATAATCATTATACCCGTCTCCGTTGGGAGAAAAACCATCTGGAATAAAAAATATGGACTCATTTTCAAACAACACATTTACATAGACAATTGAATCACATCCATTTGCACTAAAAAACAATTCTGTACCTGTTGAGTTATCTTGTGAATAAGTGCTTCCATTAAATTCAAATGTCAAAGCACCTACTATTGTTGTGTCTAAAGTACTAGAGAGCTCAGGGGATTCAGTAACATTGACTGTTACTATTGAATCACAGCCAGAAGAAGAAGTAAGTGTTTCCGAACCACTTAAATTTCCAGCGCCATACACAGTTCCATTAAATTCAAATGAATCACCATTACATATTAAGCTATCTATTGAAGAGCTTAAAAACGGAAGTTCAGTTACGTTTATGGCAACAACGGAATCACATCCATTCACTGTCTGCATTGTATCTATACCAGTTAAATTATTTGCATCATAAGTTACACCGTTGTATACAAATGATTCGCCTGAACATATAGTAGCATTAACAGTTGCAGTAGAATTCAAAAGAAGACCAATGGTTATTGTTACTATAGAGTCGCAACCACCTGAAGAAACCAAAGTGTCTGAACCTGTTAAATTATTGGCATTATAAACTACTCCATTATAAACTATTGAATCATTTTCACATATTGACGCACTAAAACTTCCCGAAACCGACTGTTGAACGGAAACTGTTACTGTAACTGTAGAATCACATCCATTAGCCGCTGTCAATGTCTCAATTCCTGTAAGGTTGTTGCTATCATATGTAGTACCATTATATACTAAAGAACTCCCAGGGCAAATAACAGCACTGAAACTAGCTGAAGAATTAGCTAAAACAGAAACATTCACAGGCTCAATATTAGTACAATTTCCATCATCTAATTGCAAATAATACACACCAGTTGTAACAGATGAAGGGTTAACCAAAGAATTAGAAGCAGAAGGATCTGTCCAATAAGTAATAGTTCCAGGGTCACTTCCAGCTGTAACTCCATTAGCTGTTAGGTCTACAGTAGATGGAGCACATATAGCAGCAGGATCTGTAACAACTAAATTAGGCAGAGCGCCCACAACAACATTTACCGGCTCAATCGAAGCGCACCCATTAGCTACTAATTGAAGATAATAGGTGCCATTATTAACCACTGAAGGATTTGCCACAGGAACAGCAGCAGCAGGATCTGTCCAGTATGTGATTGTTCCTGGATCACTTCCCGCAGTTATAGAAACATTAGTTAAATCTACAGTTGATGGGCTACAAACAGAAGATGGGTTTGTGACTATTAAATTAGGAGCTGAGTTAACAATAATAATAACAGGCTGTATTGAAACACAACCACTAGATTCTAGCTGAATGTAATAAGTGCTAGAAGATGCAACAGATGATGGATTAGTTAATGAAATAGTTGCTGAATTGTCTGTCCAGTATGTTAATGTTCCCGGGTCGCTACCTGCAGTTATTGCAGCAGATGTTAAATCAACAGTTAATGGTTCACATATTGGAGCAGGATCAGAAACTGACAAATTAGGAGCAGAACAGCAGTTTTGTCCAGTAGCAGCATTAAAAACACAAGACGATGAACCACTATTTACACTTGCGTAAAAATCTATATCTTCAACACAACCCATAACAGTAACCTCAATTTGCATACAGATAGTACTTGAAGCAGCACCAAACAACTCACTGCTTTCAAAGCTTAAGACATTAGTCATATTTTGAAATGTGTTCCAATCAGAATCATTAGCAACAGAATTAATATTCGAACCTGTTAAACCTTGCAGCGTTCCAGTTAAAGCCCCTGAAACAAGAGTTGCATTAGATATAGTAGTGGTTGTTGGAAAAGTACCACTTAAATCTACAACTGGAGGTGTAGTAGAAGAATTAAAAGCTAATGCAAAACCATAAAAAGAGAGATCTAAAGCCCCTAGCTCCACACATAAATCAAGCGTGTAGGTAATGCTGCCATTTGCATTTATAGTTTGATTGTTAATAGTAATTGAGCTATTATCACAAGCATATAAGGGTAAACTAAATAAGGTTAAAAAAATAATTAGGGTTGACAGTTTTAATAAATTACTCATTATTTCATAGGATTATTAGTATTTGAAACAGCTGTAAACGAAACATTATTTCAAATTAATTTTTCCGAAGATATTTTAAAATATTTATAAATAAAATAAAAAAGCATTTTTTTGAATTATAGCGCTTAAGATCTTGTTTTACAGTTGTTTAGATATTTTTTTTTAGATAAATCGTTGATGTTCAATAACATAAATTACTTGAGTGTTTCAATTGCAATTACATCATTTTTTATTCTTATTGTTTAGTGGTTTCTAAAATTCCAAAGAAAAAACAAGCTGAAATTGGTTAAATTTGTCATCTGCAAAAAAGTGAACACATAACTAAAATTATTTCATCGTTACCTAGTTCTCCCGGGGTTTATGAATATTTTGATAAAAACAATGTGATTATTTATGTCGGAAAAGCAAAAAACCTTAAAAATAGAGTATCCTCTTATTTTAATAAGATTAAATATGAAAATACTAAAACGAAAGTTTTAGTTGGAAAAATTGTAGACATTAAAACCATTAAGGTGAACACCGAAATGGACGCTTTACTTTTAGAAAATACGCTCATAAAAAAATACCAACCTAAGTACAATATCATGTTAAAAGATGATAAAACGTACCCATGGATTTGTATTCGAAAAGAGCCATTTGCAAGGATTTTTTATACACGTCAAATAGAGAAAAACGGAGATGAGTACTATGGGCCTTTTCACTCTGTTAAGATGATTAAAACCTTAATGGACCTGTTTAAGCAGAGTTTTGAAATAAGAAATTGCACCCATAAACTTGCCAAAGAGAATATTGGAGACAAACAATTTCAAACTTCAGTAGAATATTACATTGGAAATTGCAAAGGTTGTTGCCAAGGAGAGATTTCAGCAAAGGAATATGATCATCGATTGAGAGATGTTCGGAAGATCCTCAAAGGAAATATTAAGTCGGTCATTGAACAGTTGCGTAATAAGATGAAAAATGCTTCTGCAAAATATGACTTTGAAAAAGCGCAAGACATAAAAGAACGTTTAGCATTGGTTGAGAAATATCAATCGAAATCTATGGTGGTTAGCGCAACCATTAACAATATTGATGTTTTTGCTATTGATTCAGATATTAATACAGCCTATGTCAATTTTTTAAAGGTGATGAATGGAGCAATTATTCAGAGTCATACATTAGAGTTGAAAAAACGTTTAAACGAATCAGATAAACAATTATTAGAATTTGCAATTGTTGAAATACGTGAAAGATTTCCAAGTGCATCCAAAGAAATATTGGTTCAGCAGAAACTAAATTTGGTATTTGAAAACACCAAATTTGTTGTGCCTCAAAAAGGCGATAAGAAAGGACTGCTTGATTTGTCATTTCGCAATGCGGAACATTCCAAAATAGAACGCCAGAAACAAATCAAAAATACGGATCCGGATAAGCACTCGAAAAGAATTATGGATACAATTCGTAAAGATTTACGCTTATTGGAATTACCAACGCACATCGAATGTTTTGACAATTCAAATATTCAAGGAGCCTTTCCTGTTGCAGCTTGCGTAGTATTTAAAGATGCTAAGCCATCTAAAAAAGAGTATCGTCATTTTAATATTAAAACTGTTGTCGGTCCTGATGATTTTGCTTCTATGGAAGAGGTAGTTTATAGGCGATATAAAAGACTCCTAGATGAAAACGAGCCGCTTCCGCAGCTAATTGTTATCGATGGAGGAAAAGGGCAATTAAGTTCAGCCGTTAAAAGTTTAGATGTTCTGGGGTTAAGAGGGAAGGTTGCAGTTATTGGGATTGCGAAACGCTTGGAGGAAATCTATTTTCCAGGAGATTCTCTACCCATTTATTTGGATAAACGATCCGAATCATTAAAAGTAATTCAGTATTTGAGAAACGAAGCACATCGATTTGGAATTACACATCATCGAGGAAAAAGAAGGAAAGCTACTTTAAATAAGTCAGAGTTGAATCAGATTAAGGGAATAGGGCCAAAAACACAATTGGCACTAATCAAACAATTCAAATCTGTTAAACGAATTAAAGCATCTTCTTTGGAAGAGATGGAAAAAGTGATTGGAAAAGCAAAAGCAGAAATTGTTTTTAAGACTTTTAAGAAAAACTAAACCTTATCTCATTAATTGAACAGTTCCGCTCAAGGCATACGGCACATCTACAACATCTGTAGCTGTAACAACATAGAAGTAAGTCCCGGCAGGCGCTAATTGCCCCGCAGGACGTGTGTATCCATCCCAATAACCATTAATTCCCTGCCATTCGTAGATTAATTCTCCCCAACGGTTATATATTTTCCCAATAATGTCGCTCATCCCAATAGCAAATGGCCTAAACACATCGTTGGCACCATCATTATTTGGTGTAAACACATTGGGCATGGATATGTCTGGTGTTCCTGTTACGCTGATAACTTGATAAGCAGTGTCTGTGCATAAAAGTTCTGTTGCTACCATCATTACTGTATATGATCCTTCTGCTAGATACTCGAATGTTTCGTCCATTGCTACGCTAGTAGAAGAGGGGTTTCCTAAATTCCAAAAATAAGATGTTGCACCAACGCTTGAGTTTGTAAATATTACGGTTAATGGTGCTGGCCCATTAGTGTCACTTGCCGTAAATCCAGCTACTGGAGGCATAGGAGCAGTTAAAATGAGGTTTTGAGAAGTTTGACATCCTTCTGTATTGGTAATGTTAATTGTGTAATTTCCAATACATAGATCTATGAATTCTCCAGTAACTTGACTCGTTGCACCACCATCTAAAGAGTAGCTAATAGGGGAATTGCCAAAGGCAGTAATAGAAATAGTTCCATTACAATTGTTAGAACAAGCAGGATTTAAAAAACTAGAATTCGTAATGGTTGGTCCCGCTATACTTGATAGAACGGCCTGTCCAAAAATTTGACAACCATTATCATCTTCAATAACATAGACATAAATTCCTCCAGTTAATCCGGTAAACAAAGATCCCGCTTGAAAACTAGCGCCATTGTCAATGCTGTATGCATAAGGACTTGTTCCTCCAGAACTTTGGAAGTCAATAGATCCATTATTTAGGACACATGTCTCGTTAATTAAAATGGGCGCAACTGAGATTACATCTGGTTCAGTCAAACTAACATAAGCTAATGATTGACAGTCAGTTCCGTCTTGTACGATAATCTGATACTCATTTGGAGGTAAGTTGTTGTAAACTAAATTTGCTGAAAAAGATCCCCCGCCATTAATACTTTGCGTTATTGGCGAAGTTCCTAATGTATCTGCAAGGGTTATTGTTCCATTAGGAGCTCCGTTACAGGGAGGGTTTACAAAACTAGTAGTAAACGAAGGCCCATTCGTTGAGCTTACATACTCTGTGAATTCTTGCGAACATCCACAATTGTCTTGTACAGTAATTGTATAAAACCCAACAGCTAACCCAATCGAATCTGATCCTAATAGTTCCTCTCCATCAATAAAATAAGCGTATGGTCCCCCACAACCACCCCCTCCAGCAATGCTTAATTCACCGGCGAAGGTCGCACAAACTGTATTAACTCTTGTAATGGTTGAGGTAATCACTGCCGGTTCTGATAATGTAATTATCGTATCTACAGTACAATTATCATCGTCGGTAATAACAACAGTGTATGTTCCCGCACAAACCGCTGTTACCGCATCACTGTTAATTCCTAAATCAATATTACTTGCATCAAACCACTGAAAAGAAGCTGTACCTATCTCTCCTGAAAAAGTAACCCCTAATTCACCATCACAAGATCCATTACAAGAAATTGCACTCGATTCCACTATATCTGTTACAGATAAGGTGCATTGAGCCGAAGCAGACCCAATAATTAGCGTTATGGTTGCTGTAAAAAAGAGGTGAAACAACAAGCGCTTTGTCATGTTTTTACTATATATAGCCATAGTTATACAATAATTGCCTAGGTTTGTCTCATAATAATGACTTAACTAACCTTTCATAGGTTAATTTAAAGTCGAATTTCACATAAATTAATCAGCAATTACCCCATTTTTTTAAAACTTATACACGTTTCAATGTGTAACTTTTGATAATCCATTTCGATTATCAAACTCAATTATTGTCGTAATTGCTTCATAAATAATCAGTCTTAATAAATAGACGAAACATTCAAATGCCAAAAAAAAAGAACAAATCGGGATTTAGATTCAAAAAGGATTTAACCCGAAAAATATTAAATTTATTTAGCGAGAATCCTGCTACTTTGTATAACTATAAGCAGATTTCAGCAAAATTGAATATAAAAGATTTATCACAAAGAAAGTTGATAAACGAGATTCTCTATGACTTAGAGTTCGACGAAATGATAGAAGCGAAAGGAAGAGGACAATTTAAAGGAATTAAGTCCTCCTCCAGTCAAGGAATTGAAGGGAAAATTAGCTTTACACAAAGAGGTGCGGCTTACGTTATTACCGACCAATTAGAGGAGGATGTTTTTATTCATCAAAGAAATACAGGTCAGGCTTTTAACAATGATATTGTACAAGTTCAATTAAAAACGCATGGCGGTAAATTAGAAGGTGAAGTAATTAATGTTGTTGAGCGCGCAAAGCATGAGTTTGTTGGAACAATTGACATAAGTGCTAATGCTGTTTTTGTTCGTCCTGATGATAGTAAAATGCCCGTTGACTTTTTTATTGAAAGAGGTCATTTAAAAGGAGCGAAAAATGGAGAAAAAGTAATTGTCAAGTTTCTTACTTGGCCACAACGCGTTAAAAGCCCATTTGGAGCAGTAGTCGAAAGACTTGGGGCGTCAGGGAGTATGGATGTTGAGATGCATTCTATTTTAGCAGAATTTGGTTTTCCATTTAAATTCCCAAATGAAGTAACGGTAGAATCAGAAAAGATAAAAGAAGCAGATTATAAAGTTGAGGTAAAAAACAGAAGAGACTTTAGGGATGTTCTGACTTTTACTATTGACCCGCATGATGCAAAAGATTTTGATGATGCTCTTTCCTATAAAGAATTAAAAAACGGCAATATTGAAGTCGGAATTCATATTGCAGATGTTTCCCATTATGTTCAACCAAATACCGAGTTAGACAAAGAAGCTTATAGCAGAGGTAATTCAGTTTATTTAGTAGACAGAGTAATACCAATGCTTCCAGAAATATTATCAAATAAGTTGTGCTCCCTTCGTCCGGAAGAGACTAAATTGACTTTTTCTGCAGTATTCGAATTAGATAAGGAAGCGAAAGTGGTAAATGAATGGTTTGGGAAAACAATAATTTATTCAGACAAGCGATTTGCTTACGAAGATGCTCAAGCTATTATCGAAGGAAAAGTTCAAGACGAATATTTTGGAGACGTCATTCTCACCATGGATAAATATGCAAAAGCCCTTCGTAAAAAGAGGATGAGCACTGGGGCTTTGGAAATAGAAAGTCAAGAGGTTCGATTTAATTTAGATGAACAAGGTAATCCGTTAGGGATTATTCTAAAAGTGTCAAAAGATGCGAATAAATTAATTGAAGAGTTTATGCTTTTAGCAAATAGAAGAGTTGCAACTTTTATCGGCAAGCCTGAACCAAATAAGTTAGTTATTCCTTTCTTGTATAGAACGCACGACGAACCAAATGAAGAGAAAATTGCAGATTTAAAAATCTTCTTGGATCAATTTGGATACAAAATCCAACAGGTAAAGAATAAACCAATTTCATTTGCTTTAAACAAAGTAATGGAAGACGCCAAAGCAAAAGATGAACTGCATATTATAGGCCCTATGGTAATTCGCTCCATGTCGAAAGCAATTTACGAAACCGATAATATTGGTCATTATGGATTGGCATTTGATTACTATTCGCACTTTACCTCTCCAATTAGAAGGTATGCAGATTTATTGGTACATCGCGTTTTATTCGAAAAACTAAATAATAGAAACTATTATGGAAGTAAAGAACTAGACGCACAATGCAAGCATATATCAGCAACAGAAAAAGAAGCTTCGAGTGCTGAGAGAGCGTCAACTAAGTACATGCAAGTCAAATTTATGAGTGATAAAGTTGGTGAATCATTTGAAGGTAAGATTACAGGGGTTACTGATTTTGGATTATTTGTCGAATTAAACGAAACGAAATGTGAAGGGTTAATACATGTTTCTACCCTACAAGGCAACTTCTCTTTAAACGATAAAACAAAACGATTAGAGTCTTACCAAACCGGAGAGTCTTTTCATCTCGGGCAAGCCATTAATGTAGTTGTAAAGAATACAGATATATTTAAAAAACAAATAGACTTGGAGCTTGCTAAATAGTTCCCGTTGAAAGTTTAGGTGCTAATAATAAAATCATCGTGAATTAACTCTTCACCTCTATACCGTTGAACTAATTGAATGGTAGCAATTACATCTTTTTCACAATAGGTTATAATGCGGTCAATGTCTTTCTCTTCATAGAAAACACGCGCAACTTGGCTTCCGTTAATATCGTCTTTTGGCGTAGGGATGTCAAAAATATACGTCAAAAGTTCAAGAGAAGTGTAATGCTTATAATCACCAAACTTCCATAACTCCATGGTGTCAAGATGATTTATTTCCCAAGGTTTTTTACCCGCAATGTTTAATAGTTTAGGAAGTTTTAATCCTTTAATTAGCATTCTTCTTCCTAAAAAAGGAAAATCAAATTCTTTTCCATTATGCGCACACAAAGAGTAGGAATCATGGTTATAATGAGCATTTAATAAATCATTAAACGCTTGTAACAGCTTTTTTTCATCCTCTCCAGCGAAAGATTTTAATCTAATTTGTGTTTCACCGTCTTTTTGAATCAGCATGCCAACACTAATACAAGCTACTTTGGCAAATTCAGAATAAATTCCTGCTTTCTCATAAATTTCATCTGGAGTTTTGTCTTCTCTTTCTTGTAAGAACCGTGTTTTTTTTGTCCAAAGTTCCTTTCCTCTTTCTGAAAGGTCTTCAAATTTATAGTACTCCGGTACTGTTTCAATATCTAAAAATAAAACCTTTGAAAAGTCAACATTGTTTAACATAGCGCAAGAAATTTGTTTCCTCAAATGTAAGAAATTTATATATTTACTAAGCGCCCTTCAAACTTTAAAAAAGAATACATTTGTACCGATGAAAATCACAATTTATACAGACGGATCTGCTAAAGGAAACCCGGGGAATGGAGGTTTTGGAACGGTTATGATTGCTGGAAAACATTACCGTGAAGTGAGTGATGGTTTTCGTTTAACAACAAATAACCGCATGGAGTTATTGGCTGTTATAGTAGGGCTGGAACTTCTGAAAAAGCCAGGGATGGATGTCACTATATATTCAGACTCTAAATATGTTGTTGATTCCGTTGAAAAAGGATGGTTAATGGGCTGGGTAAAAAAAGGCTTTAAGGGAAAAAAGAATGTTGATTTGTGGAAGCGTTTTTTAAGCATATATGAGAAGCACAATGTTTCGTTCGTTTGGGTTAAGGGGCATGCTGGAAATAAATACAATGAAGTTTGCGATCAATTAGCGGTGGACGCAGCGGATCGACCAAACTTACCTGCTGATGAAGGGTATGAGGCATCTCAAAAAGAACAAGGGTTATTTTGAAATATATGAAAGTAGCAGCGTTAATACGAAATGGAAATGCAAACCAGGCATTCGAAATAAGAGAGCAGGAAAAGCCAGTGTTAGATATCTTTGATGTTTTGATAAAAGTAGAAGCATTTGGGTTAAATTTTGCGGATGTTATGGCAAGAAAAGGAATGTATGCTGCCGCACCTCCTATCCCAAGTGTTTTAGGTTATGACGTTGTTGGCGAAGTAATTGAATCAAACTGTGAGGAAGGAAAGAGTCTAGTTGGTAAACGAGTTGTTGCTATGACGCGTTTTGGAGGGTATGCGGAATTTACTAAAACGGATTATCGAGCATGTGCAGTTATTTCTGATAAAATGAATGCTGCAGAAGCTACCGCTTTGGCCACTCAATATTGTACGGCTTACTATGCTGCTTATGAATGCACAAGTTTATTTGAAGGAGATAGAGTTTTAATTCACGCTGCCGCAGGTGGTGTAGGGACTGCAATAACACAATTAGCAAAACTTAAAGGGTGTGAAGTTTATGGGCTAACAAGCACTGATGTAAAAATGGATTATCTAAAGAACCAAGGGGTCGATTTTCCTATTAATCATTCAAAAGAAAATTATGTGACACAAGTGTTTAAACATTCAAACGGTCAAAAAATAGATGTTGCTTTTAATTCTGTTGGGGGCTCTACTTTTAAAAAAGACAATCAGTTATTAGATAAGGGGGGGAAGCAAGTAATTTACGGAGCGGCTGAAATGGCTGACTCAAGAGGCAATATTTTTTCTCAGTTAAACCTCGTTAGAAAGTTTGGGTTTTTTACCCCAATTTCTTTGTTAATGAAATCCCAGGGTATCATAGGAATTAACATGTTAGAAATTGCAGACAATAAAAAAATGGTTTTGAAAAGATGTTTGGAAGAGGTTGTAAAGTTGACAGAAACAGGAGAATTAAAGCCCGAGGTTGGCGGTGAATTTCCAGTAGATAAACTAGCAGAGGCGCATGCATTCTTAGAAGGACGAAAGTCAACAGGGAAAATAGTTGTAAAATGGTAGACGTGCTGTTTCAAACCACCCTCTTGTTGTAAAAAAGAAGTAATGAAGAAAATTATTGTGTATTTAGTAGTGATTGCCTTTAGCATTATTGCAATAGCTACATTCATACTATATGAGCAAAAAAACGAAAGGAAATTGCCCATATTAAACCCAACGGATGTATATCCTGCTTTGGTTGATTCTTCGCTGCATAATAAAGGTATTAATCATACCATTTTAGACTTTCATTTAATCAATCAGAATGGCGATTCTGTTACGCAAGAAATTATCAATGATAGGGTAGTTGTCGCTAATTTCTTTTTTGCTACATGCCCAACTATTTGCCCAATAATGAATAATCAATTAAGTAGAGTTCATGATAAATATGTGAACAATGATGATGTCATAATATTGTCTCATACAGTTTGGCCTGAAATTGATACTTTTGAAGTACTAAAAGAGTATGGAGAAAGGTATAAAGCTGATTCTAAAAGGTGGCAATTCTTAACAGGAGATAAGCACCATTTATACAATTTGGCGAGAAAAAGTTATTTGGTAGCCCCTAGTGTAAATGACACTAACTTTGATCAAGGGGGTGAAGGAGATTTTATCCATACGGAAAACATTGTTTTGATTGACAAAAAAAGAAGAATTCGAGGTTTTTATGATGGAACGGACTCACTGGAAGTGAGCCAATTAATTGAGGATGTTCAGATATTATTAGAACAAAAATAGCGGATTTATAATTTTCGTTGGTTTCATGTTTTATGCTATTCGTCATTTTTTAAGAGGTTTTCAACGAATGAGTCTTAGTATTTAAGCAACTTAAATAGGGGTGAATGCGTCAATTATTATACATTCAACCTTTAATTTAGGCTTCTGATGTAAAAAAATGACCACACGATAACTTAATTACCTTAATAATGAATGTTTTTAGTTATGTCATTAATTAAAATTTATAACTTAATTGCTATTTCTTCGTATGATTAACGCTTTATGAAAACCTTCCTTCAGAATCAGATAAAAAAGCACTTGTTTTTTACAGCCCTTAGGTTGATGGCTTTGCTTTTTGGGTTTTTCTTATTTTCTATAAGTTATTCCGCTCAAACTACATGTGGCTCTCTTACAATAGACGCTGTTGTTACTTCAGATTATAATGGACAAGATGTAAGCTGTGCAGATTCTTCTGATGGAACAATTTGCGTTAACGTACTCGCTGGAACAGGCCCCTATAACTATCAATGGGTAGGTGGTCCGAGTGGTCCAGGGGCTCAATGTTACTCTTCAGTAGATGCTGGCACCTATACAGTAATAGTTACGGATAACGGTACTGGTCAAATATGTTTCACCAATGTAATTGTAAATGAGCCGGCTCCGCTAACAGTTTTTTCATTTAATCTAATTGATCCCACCTGTAACAGTAATTGTGATGGTGTTGGTACGGCAATTGTTATTGGAGGAACTTCACCTGTTAATTATTTATGGGGAAGTGGAGAAACTGGGTTTTCTGCAAATAATTTATGTGTGGGTCTGAACACACTAGATGTAACTGATGCTAATGGTTGCTTTTTTGACACTACTTTTACGATTAACACCCCTAGTACTATTTATCCTAATGTAACAGTTGCTGATGTTAGCTGTTTTGGAGACTGCGATGGAATAGTAGAGTCTTTTCCTTCTGGAGGAAACGGAGCTCCTTATCAATTTTCTTGGGTTGATAACTCAACTTCAAGTGTAATAAGTACAGTATCTCTTGCTAATGGGTTATGTGCGGGGTCATATACTGTTACTGTTACTGACCCTAATTTATGTAATGACGACACTATCGTTGTTGTTAATAGTCCAACTTCTATGGTTATTTCTGTTGATAATAGCACAGATGCAACTTGTTCCTATACTTGTGATGGTACAACAACTGTTTCTGTTTCTGGTGGCACGCTACCTTACTTTTCTGTTGAATGGTTTCAAGGGGTTGTAGGGGCTGGAACACCTACAACATTTACAGGGTTAACAATTAATTCCTTATGTCATTCAACTGACTATTATGTCACGGTTACGGATGCTAATGGGTGTATTCAAGACCTTCAAATTCCTCAAGTTTCTGCTCCAGCGCCAATCAATATATCTACAGTTGTTACGGATTTAGAATGTAATGGCAATGGTAATGGTACTGTAAATGCGACTGTTTCAGGAGGAACGGCTCCGCTAACTCCCTTCTGGACCATTATAACACCAGGGGGTGGACTCATCGCAGCATCTGAAGACCAAAACACCCTTGACGGTGGCGTATATCAGCTGCTAGTAACCGATGGTAATGGTTGTGCAGACTCTGTTCAAATTACCGTTACTGAGCCTACCGAGCTTACAGGTGCTATCACTGCTCAAACAAATGTAGACTGTAATGGTAATTCTACAGGCGAAGTTACTGTTGAAGCCGATGCAGGCACAGGAACATCCCCCTATTTATATTCCACTAATGGAGGAGGAACCACTCAAGCATCCGGAACATTCTCTAGTCTTTCTGTAGGATCTTTGACCGTTACTATTGTTGATGATAACGGTTGTACCGAGGATGTACCTGTTACCATTACAGAGCCTACTGACCTTACAGGTGCTATCACTGCGCAAACCAATGTGGATTGTAATGGTAGTTCTACGGGCGAAGTTACTGTTGCCGCAGATGTTGGTAGTGGAACAACTCCTTATTTATATTCTACAGATGGTGGCGCAAATACGCAGGCATCCGGAACATTTTCGGGTCTTGCAGAAGGTTCTTACACAGTTACAATTGTTGATGATAATGGATGTACCGAGGATGTGCCGGTTACCATTACTGAACCTGCTACTCTTACAGGCGCTATTACTGCTCAAACAGATGTAGATTGTAATGGTAGTTCTACGGGCGAAGTTACTGTTGCCGCAGATGTTGGTAGTGGAACAA